>LUMT01000212.1_pt1 | contig 34814 bp, 38 predicted proteins | sample 729741 | NCBI WGS metagenome assembly LUMT01 (sample SAMN03860299, study PRJNA289734) | marine metagenome | biome: seawater column; feature: ocean; material: water; isolation source: Red Sea water column Station 192 - depth 50m | place: Saudi Arabia: Red Sea | collected 2011-10-15 | depth 50 m
GGATTAGGGCTGCCCAGTTGGGCCTTGATACCGTGATAATTGAAGGCGACAAGGCAGGTGGTACATGCCTTATTCGTGGTTGTATCCCAAGTAAGGCAATCATTCATGCTGCTGAGAGGTTCGAGAACCTTCGGCTTCATTCAGAAGGGGGGCACATGGGACTTTCTGTTTCAGGTGAGCCCGAAGTTGATATGATGGCCCTGGTATCGTGGAAGGACTCCATTGTAGATAGACTGAACAAAGGAGTTGAAGGACTCCTAAAGGCGGCAGGTGCGGAGTTAGTTCAAGGCTGGGCAAAGTTCGATGGCCCAAAGACCTGTACCGTAGAAAATAATGGTGAGACAATAAAAATCGAAGCTGAAAACGTGATCATCGCGACGGGTTCCAGTCACATCGACCTACCGTTCATGCCATGTGATGAGGAATTTATTCTGTCTTCTACCGGGGCTCTAGATATGGATTCTCTACCTAGTAGCATTGCAATAATTGGAGGAGGTTACATAGGTCTAGAATTGGGTTGCGCCCTTTCAAAACTCGGTACCGAAGTAACAGTTATCGAAGGCATGGAAAATATTCTTGCAGTAATGGACAAGGAAATAGTCAGGCCATTGGATCTATGGCAAAAATAACGTCACGGTTCATACCGAATCTTTAGCCAGGGGTGCCGAGATCAAAGGAAAAGGGGCATCCAGGAAGGTTGAGATAACATTCGAGAAACATGGCTCTGAACAGACCTTGAAAGTGGACAAGGTACTAGTGACAGTTGGAAGGAAACCCAACACGAAGGGTTGGGGTCTGGAGAACATCGGTGCCAGGATGGACGGTTCAGGTACGTTCATCAGAACTGATAGACAATGCAGAACATCGGTACCAGGAGTGTACGCGATTGGGGACGTATCTGGAGATCCCATGCTCGCTCACAAGGCCAGTGCTGAGGGGGAGATGGTCGCAGAGATTATTGCTGGACACAAGAGGGAATTCGACAAGGTTGCAATTCCTGAGATAGTTTTCACAGAACCTGAGATTGTTTCAGTAGGGCTGACTCCAGAAGAGGCCAGAGAGAGGGGAGAGGAAATCATAGTTGGAAAATTCCCTCTTGCTGCTAATGGGAGAGCATTGAGTCTTGAAGCGGAAAAGACGGGGGGATTCATCAGAGTGACTGCTAGGGAGTCCGACCATGTCATCCTAGGAGTCCAGGCCGTTGGCAGCCACATAGCCGAGTTACACTCGGAATTCGTTCTCGCACTAGAGATGGGCGCATTACTGGAGGACGTGGCTGGGACGGTCCATGCCCATCCCACCATGTCGGAGGCATTCCATGAGAGCGTTCTCAAGACATTAGGCCATGCTATCCACATAAGTTGAGGTTTCTGATGGAGAGAGTCGCCGTACTTAGGTGTGGAGTCGTGGAATACCACGTAATTTTTGAGTTGATGAAGGACCTCCAAAAGAAGAGGATTGCAGGGGAAATAGAAGACACGCTGATCTTTGTTCAGCATCCAGAAGTGGTTACTATCGGCCCAAAGGCTGTTAGAGAAGAGATCTCGATTGAAGGCTATCCGACTACTGAGACCGATAGGGGAGGAGGAGTGACTTGGCACGGACCGGGGCAATTAGTCGTTTATCCGATCATAAAGTGGAGAGTCCAAGAGCAGAGCGTTAGAGGAGTGATAGGAAGCATAGAGGATTGGGCGATAGAGGCGCTAAAGGGGTGTGGGATAACTTCCTACAAAGACCCAGAGATGCAGGGAGCCTGGGTTGACGGGCACAAGGTTTGCTCGATCGGGCTGTCTTTCCTCCACTGGGTTAGCAGGCATGGAATGTCGATAAACATCGATACCCCGGGAAATCGAGTTGAAGGGATAGAATGCTGTGGGATTCCAGCAGGAAAGCACACTAGTCTGTCAAAGTTAGGATACGACGTAGACATAAACAGGATTGAGAGGTGTCTTATCGAGACCTGTGAAGAGGTTCTCGGCAGGACTCCCATGGAACCTGTTGAGTGGTCTCCGGAGATGGTAGTGTGACCAGACCCAGAAGGGGCGATTTGGCACGTACATCGGGATATCCGCACAACTGTACAATCACGTCGAAGAGTACGAGTTCCTAGCGGAATGTCTGAGTAGGTCTCTATGATTATTGAAAGCAAACCATTGAATGGAGGGTGGCATACCCGGGTGCATGCCTGAGGCAGTCGTGGCACTTACCGGAGCGTCCGGAGCGAAGTATTGCGTGAGACTCATAGAAGCGTTAGTTGAACACAAGTGGTCCGTGAGGCTAATCGTGACCGGCACTGGAGCAATTAACCTCGATCTGGAGTGCTCTATGACTCCTAGTGAGTTGGCATCTATGAACGGAGTCATATTAGAGGACAACGGCAATCTAGCCGCAAAATCCGCTTCTGGTTCCGCTAGATTCGATGCCTATGTCGTCTGCCCTGCAAGTGGAACCACAATAGGTAAAATCGCGGCCGGGATTAGTGATAACCTTGCAACAAGAAGTGCACTGGTGGCTATGAAGGAGAGGAGGAAATTGATAATTGTCCCAAGAGAAGCGCCATACTCAACCCCTCATCTCAAGGCGATGTTCAATCTGTCTGAATGGGGGGCCGTAATATTGCCTGCAAGCCCTGGATTCTACAACTCTCCCGAAAGCATCGATGATCTAGTTGACTTCGTTGTGGCTAGGATTCTAGACCAATTGGATATTGATCACTCCATCGGTAGAAGGTGGTCGGGTGAAGAGGTCCCATTGGAAGACTGACTCCTGCCATGTGCTATACTGGAATGGGTTCAATAGTGTTGGAAAGTACAGCCCAGCAGATATCATGAACGAATGGCTGCGAGGTATCAAGAGGCCATCAACGACAGTCCTGGTTGCTGGAATGCTAGTCCTTGGGACCACAGGAGGCGGGCTATTGTATGGAGGAGAGATTTCGAAATGGTTTGGCGGGGACACTGAATACGAACTTATCGACTTTGACTCGAACCAGACCAGAGCATATGCCCAGGGCCTTGTGAATCTAGGAGATCCAGTCTGGGGAGGGAGGCTTTCAGGTACTGTCGAAGAGGAGAACGCAGCTCAATCTATCAAGACCAACTTCTCAAACAGCGGGCTTCCTTCCACACTCGAGGAGTTTGAGGTCCCGTTGTACTACATGGGAAATTCATTCGAACTAATGATTTGTAACTCTGGCACCCTTGGAGGGGTTTTCGGAGGACCAACTCCCTGTACGCTTGCAGATATTAATCGAGAAGAGACGAATTTCCAGCATACCGTGGACTTCGTTGTACAGGGGTACAGCGGAAGCGTAGATATTCCTGCCAGCAGTAATGTTGAGGTCGTAGATCTGGGAATGGGGAATGAAACTGAGGACTGGGACGTTGCAAGCAATGGGGTGGGCTTAGTATGGCTTCGTGATGGGGAGGACGGGCAGGCTGGAACGGAAAGCAACACAGTCTTGATGAAGAGGGCTCAGGAAAACGGCCTCAGAGGATTGATCACTGTGAATTCTAGGCAGAACTGCGACGATTTGGTTGCCGGAGATTGCATCCCCTACTCGAAATCTCTTGATATTACTCAGTTCGAGGAGAGGCCTTATGATATTGGCTTCGTGATGGTATCTAGAAGCGTCGGGGAGAAGATTTCAGAGCAGGTTGTAAATTCTGGCGGTATGCTTGGATTCCAAGTCGATGTGGACAACCAGAACAATGGGAACATACACGTTCCCTGCGGAATCCTAGAAGGGGAGACTGACCAATTGATTGTAATCGGCGCTCATCACGATACGGTGTATAATGGCCACGGAGCAGTGGACAACACCGCGGGAACAGCGACTGTGATGGAAATAGCCAGGCAATTCGGAATTCTTCATTCTGAACTCGGTGATCCGAAGATGACGGTATACTTCTGCACTTGGGGTGGCGAAGAGGAAGGCCTGTGGGGTTCTAAGGAGTGGGTGGACAAGCATAGGGATGACCTCGCTGAAAACCTCAGATTGTACATCAATCTCGACATGAACCACGTTGATGCAGAGAGGAACTCAGGGGTTGTCTTACAGGGCAATAGCAAGACTGACGTTCGTCATATCAGAGGCCTAGTGGAAGAGTTCTCATCTTCTCACCCAGACCTTTACGAAAAATATAGCATTACGGTGAGAGAACTAGAATCGGAGCAGATGCCTTACAATTCAGATCATGCCCCATTCGTTTACGAAGTGCATCAAGAGGAAGGCGAGTTTGGGAATGCGATGCTCTGCTATGGTTCTGGGTCGTTGGAATACCACACCTACTTGGACAACATGGACAGATTCAACGAAGAGAGCTTGGCTGTGTCTGGGATTATCTATGGGTCACTAGTTAGGCACCTAGCGTGGAGCTAAGCGGAACAGAAAGAGACAATCTCTTCGTAATCAGGCTCAACTCCTGGGTTTTCGGCTACCCACCGATATTGGACGGTTCCCTCACCATCAATAATTATGACCACTCGATTAGCGCTGACGTAGCCCTCAATGCCTCCTAACCCGACGAATTTCGCATCATATTCCTCCACGACTGCTCTATCCAAATCCGATAGAAGTTCGAATTCCAGATTGTATCTTCTGGAGAACTCCGCATTAGCCCATGGAGAGTCGACACTTATCCCCAATACAGTCGCATTGCAATCGTTTAGTTTGGCGAGATTTTCTTGAAATGAGCACATCTCTTGGTCACAAACGCCGGTAAAGGCTCCCGGATAAAATGCCAAAATCACGGTCTTTCCATGATGTTCAGACAGACTTACTGCTTCCTTAGAGGTATTCTTCAGTGTGAAATCGGGCGCCGTATCGCCTACTTTTACCATATTGGGGCCACGGGGTCTGTAATTTGAAGATGCCTGGATTCACATTCTCTCTGGAACATTGATCCCCATCATTTCCAAGCCCAGTTTCAGTTCTCTAGAGGTGACCTCACACAGAGCAAGACGTCTATGAGAAATCTTTTCATTGTCTTCCTTGAGTATTCCGCAATTCTCGTAAAATGAAGCAAAAGAGGATGCTATCGAGTGCAGATGCTTGCAGAGCTTATGGGGGCTGAAAGTTGAAACTGAGTCATCTAGAATCGAAGGGAATTCCACTAGTCTTCTAGAAAGTAAAATCTCTTCACTCCTAAGGGTGCTAATATCGCTTTCCATCAGAGATTCGAAGTTCGTTGTGAGAGATTCCCTATCGCCCCCCCACTTTCTGAAGATACTGGATATTCTGGCGTATGCATATTGAAGATATGGAGCAGTATTTCCCTCGAAAGATAGCATCTTCTCCCAGTCGAAAACGTAATCTTTGGTCCTCTCGGTTGATAGGTCGGCGTACTTCACAGCGCCGATTCCCACCGCTCGAGCGACTTCTTCCCTTTCCTTGCCTGCTAAATCTGGATTTTTGTCATCTATAGACCGCTCAGCACGCCTTATTGCTTCTTTAAGGAGGTCGTGTAGCTTTATCACCTCGCCCTCTCTGCTCTTCAAAACCTTGCCGTCAGTATCCAAAACAGATCCGAAGTTTACGTGTATTGCTTGGTGATTATGACTCATTAAACCAGCCTTGATTGCTACTTGGAATACCATCTCAAAATGCTGTTTCTGAGGAGTCCCGACAACATACAGGAATCCATCACAGGCTAGTCTCTCAACTCTGTCTATTATGCATGCTAGATCTGTAGTACTGTAGTTGTAACCACCATCTGCCTTCCTAATTATCATTGGAAGGGGTTCTCCGTCCCGATTAACCCAACCTCCTGGGAAAACGACATCGGCGCCATCGCTCTCCTCGAGGTCACCAGATTCTCTCAGTCTTTCAACGACCTCCGGTAGCAGCTCTTGATAGCTGGACTCGCCTCTGATATCGTCGTCGGTGAGCATGACTCCGAGCATTGAGTAAACTTCGTTGAAGTACCTCATTGACTCATCCACTAGAATGCGCCACAAACGTAGCGTCTCTGCATCCCCTCCCTGTAGGAGTACTACGCGGCTCCTGGAACGATTAGCGAATTCTTCATCCGAGACGAACTTTGATCTGGCCTGCTTGTAGAATGAATCTAGGTCTCCTACTCCTAATTCGTTTGCAGCGCGGTCTTCCCCTAGATCTAGGAGATGCTCGATCAACATGCCGAATGGAGTACCCCAGTCACCAACGTGATTCTCTCTAATTACAGTGTGCCCCTTGAATTCCAGCATCCTTACAATCGTGTCTCCGATAACAGTTGACCTAAGGTGTCCAACATGCATCTCTTTGGCGACATTCGGAGCGGAGTAGTCCACGGCGAAGGTTTTCTTTTGATCGAGGCTAACTCCAAGCCTAGTATCCCTAAGAAGTATCGATATTCGCTTCGATAGCCATTCTGGCTTGGCTGTAATATTGACAAATCCGCTCATAGATGAAACGATGGCGAATGATTGCAAGTCGGACGCTATGAGTTCGGAAATCTGTTCAGCGATTTCCTGAGGTGCCTTTTTCAGAATTCCAGCCAGAGAGTGGCAAGGAAGAGCCACATCCCCATGATCCTCCACAGTCGCCTTTCCTAGTAGGGGCAGCCATGTTGATTCTGGGACATCTAGTGAATCCATGGCCTTGGAAAATGTGGGTTTTAGTTGATTAATCAATTCCTTAATCCTGACCACCTCAAGAAATAGCGTATCTCAGAAGAGCCGCTATGCCTCCGAATGCAGTATTCAGAGTGGCCCCCTCTTCGGTATCCAGAGAAATTATTCGCACCTTCGCCGAGGTGTGACCGGCCAAAACAGTAAGTTCATCTATCAATTCCATCGAATCTTCCTCGTCTTCGAAGGCTTTGTCCGATCCACATTCCGGACAATTAGGTGGTGCGGAGGATTTGTCATGTGATGTTTTCCAAGTATTCTTGCACTCTTTACAAATCCATTTTACCCTTCTCTTTGTAACTGCCTCTGATATCAAAAGAGTGTCTACTGCTCCTTGGTCTAGTGCTGATCGGATCATCACTTCCCCATATGTCGCCTTGGGATTTGCCTGCATCACCTCTTGCAGGAACCTATCGACTATGGTTCTCTCAACATCTAACTCTATCTGATCCATTGTAGAGCCGGCGCGTTGGACCAATTCCCTCAATCCGCTTTCATTGGAGTAACCTACGTCGAAGAAGGGCTCTGCAATGAGTTTCTTTATTTCGTGGTGGAAATAGTCATTCTTCACAACGAAGTCCTTTGTTGCTCCCGGACCACCTATGATTATTCCCTTCAAGTCATTTACCATGGGAAGCCAGTAATTGCATGCTCTCTCTGTGGCTTTCTTGAAGAAATTATGAGCGGCTTCCTCGATAAGGCGCTCGAATCTCTGGGCAGACTGACCCCCTCTCCCATGTTTTGAGGGGACCAGGGACGTGATGTGCTCCTGGAAATGCAGCCTTTTCCCGGATGCCAACCCATAGGCGGCCTCGGACCTGTCAATTACGAATAACCCGTAGGAAGTTCGATCGATTAGCATCTCTTCTAATTGGCTGATCTCGAAGGTTGAGTCGCATCTGTATCTGAATGACGAAAATGGCTCAGGCGGATTGTCGATTACTGTTGATGTCAATTTAGTCTTGTTATTTCCCACAATGACGTGTCCAACGAAAATTGCAATCCCCCCTTCTCCCGGTGTTTTGTACCTGTTGAGTGAGGAAATGGCTGACTCCAAGGCGTCCGTAACATGTTTCTTAGTTGATTTTGACTTGATATTAGCAGCCTGGCCCATCTCGTTTCCTAGTTGATGCCGAACATCGCTAATCATCTTCTCAGGAGGGATGACTACCGTGACTAGTTCGGTCCCCATGCCTTTCATCTCGGACAGTTCCTTGAGGCTCTTCTTTAGCCTTAGTCGGCGCTGCTGTAGTTCCAGATCCTCGGACATGCTCCTCCTCCGTGTTCAGCCACGATGGGCGGCATTTCAACCCTTCAGCGCTACAAGAGCATACGTATTGAAAGGCAAGGTGCCAACCTATAGACTATGGCGACGGTTGTTGTTGCTCTTGGCGGGAGTCTTTTGAGACCGGAAGTGGAGGAGCGTCACAAATGGCTGGAGGATATGGTTGGAGTGGTGAAGAATAGCGTAAATTCCGGGGTTAAACTGGCACTAGTAGTTGGTGGGGGGGCGCCTGCACGGGAAGGCATAGATTTAGCTAGACCGGTGATCCACGACTTATCTCATCTTGATAGAATAGGAATTGCAGCTACTAGGCTGAATGCAACAATAGTCAGAGAGGCTATTTCAGAAGGAGGGGTCGAAGTTTCAGAGAATATTCCGAAAAGCATCGATGAGGCAGTTGATGAATTGTCAGATTTTCCAGTAGTGGTGATGGGAGGGACGGTGCCAGGCCATACCACTGATGCAGTAGCAATCAGATTGGCAATAGAATTTCAAGCCGACAAGTGCATAATTGCGACGAATGTTGCGAAGGTTCACTCCGAAGACCCAAGAGAGAATCCGGATGCAGAATCGTTTGACAAATTAACCCTGGATCAATTACAAGAAATCGTAGGTCCGCCTGATCATGCAGATGCAGGTTCCTCGAAGGTTGTCGACCCCGTTGGAGTTGGAGAGGCTAGAGAAAATGGACTGCCCCTCGATGTCCTCGATGGAAGGGAACCTCGTAGAATATCCTCCTCGATAAATGGGGGAGATTTCGAAGGAACGATGGTGACTCCATAATGGCCAGTAGAAAGGATACGATACTGAAAGCCGCAAAGAGGACGGCAAAACAGGCCCATTCTGCTGCGACCCAGAGGAAGAAACGGCCATCATCCAGAGTCACCGTGGATCCACATAGACACTGCTCGGTTTGCTGGAAACCAATTTCTTTGGAAAGCGACCCTCCGATATGTGGGGATGATGGCTGCGTTAGGATGTATGAAAGGAGGGAAAAGTCGAGGAAGCGTTTCTCTTTCATCATGTATCTCGGTATTGCTCTTTTTGTAGGAATGCTGGTAGTTCAGGTATACATGGGGGCATCAGGTTGAAGATTGGAGACTTAGGAGTGTAATTGCCATGATGGTCAGAATCCTCTCTCTGCTACCAATGTTGTTTGGATTATTGTGCGCCTTGATTGTGGTTCTGAGTTTGTTTGGATACCAAGCTCCGACTACAAGTAGCGAGGTACCAATTGTTCCTTGTTCCGACGGAGATGAGGGGTGCAATGTGGCGATGAATCTTGAGGATATGGAAGTTCCAACAGCATTCGCCCTACTTGATATTACGTTGGAGATAGAATGGGAAGAGCCTGAAAGAGGTTGGTTGGGAGTGGTAGAAGCATCTGCAGCCGAAGAGTGTCCTCCGGATTCCTCCACACGACTTACCACCTGTACGGAGGAGGAGATAACGAAGTATCTCATAGTAGGAGGACCAGATAATGGTGGTTTGATGACATTCAGGTTGGAACCCGGGGAATACAGATTCGTAACGGGAGGATACGAGGGCTCTGGACTCTCCATGCAGGATGTAGACATGGACGCGAGTATCCACTTGGACAATTACGTAGAGATCGTTCTTGCTGCGGCCTCTGCCCTTCTATTGTTGGGGGCTGGAGAGATGGCTTTTCCCGTTCGAACCCTACTCAATCGCTTTAGTCGCGAAGTGTAAGCCATACTCAGTATCGTTGAATAACCCCTTCTGATTGGGAGAAGTGTGCGAGTGACGAAGTGCCCAAATTGCGGTTCGGAGGTGGACGTTTCCGGGATATCCGCCTCATACGGAGGTCACGACTTCTATTGCGTAATCTGTGGCCACTCATGGCACGTCTAAATCGAAGTCCTCTCTTGCTTCATCCTCTCTAGGCCAGTTCTCGGGAAGTTTCAGTGGGTCTTCCACTCTGTCCGCATCTATAATCTCAATCAGATTAGAACGAAGCTCCTCCAGCCCATGCCCGGTTACTGAACTAATCCCATGGTTATCTGCAGAGTTTTCTTCTTTGGTTATATCGACCTTGGATGAAACGAGAAGGACTTGCCTATCGGAGAGAAGACCTCTCACCTCCCTCAGGAGTCTTTCCTGCTCATAAATAGGGGTTGTAGACTCGGAGGACCTGTCTATCAAGAAGAGGAGTACATCTCCTAGGTGCTCTAGAGCGGCAATAGCCTGCATCTCAATTTGGTTCCTCTCATCCATTGGCCGGTCTAGAAGTCCCGGTGTATCCACCATCTGGTATACCCTCCTACGATGCGTGAAGTGACCAACGTGCAATTGCTTGGTGGTGAATGGGTAAGAAGCAACTTGTGGCTCTCCGCTGGATAGTGCCCCGATTAGAGCAGATTTTCCAACATTGGGAGAGCCAGCTACCACGATACAGGGTTCGCTTGGATCGATTGAGGGCAGTTTTCTCAGGATATTCCTGGCATCTCCTAGCCAAATTATCTGAGGCGAAATCTGATCAATTACCGAGGAAAGCCTCCCGTATGCGTGTCTCCTTGCCTTGTGAAAACCATCAATGTCCCTCAATCTCAGGATCTTTGCCTGAGCCTCTCCAGAAATTCTCTGAGACCTCTCTGCGGCCCATTGTAGGGAAGCCAGATTTCTCTTGTAGTCATCACATCCAACTGCTGCGTCTACAAGAGATCGGTCGAATTCTGTCAGTGCATTCAGGCTAGGCCACCTATCAACGTATGAGTTCAGAGTCTTGGTCGCTACGTCGCATGCAGACTGGACCATTCGGTTCATCTGCTTCCTAACTCTGTGATATTTGTCTGGATCCTCGACCAAATCCGCCTGACTACTCGCCCTTCCGAATGCCTTGTCAAGAATTTCTTGAGGATAGAGTACGGTTGGAATAGACCTCCATTCAACTGATGCCATGGCACTGCCTCCGTCGACTCCGCCACGGTATTGCACTTCAATCATTAGCAAAGTTGGTAATAAAAAACAAAATGTTCTGACCCGCTTGTTTTTCTATGACCTCCGGAACGTAAGCCCATGTCGGACGCAACGGGCGAAGGCGACAACATCACCCTGCCACAGTGGGCCATGAGTTTCTTCGAGGAATATGGTTCACCGGATCTCGGTGAGTTGGGCGATGTTTTTCATGGGCCTCTTCTAGACAGGAAGTACGGCCTAAGGAAAGATGACCTGGTGGAGATCCTTCTCGATAGTAGGATGCTTCCAGAAGGAAGAGACCCCAGAATAAAGGGGATGATGGTAGGAGGGAGAAGTTCTTCTATCGATATCCTGGATGAAAACAGAGGTTTCAGGTCTATTTCGCGAGACGCCATCGTGGAGGTAAGGCTAGTTACGCACCTCAGGAAGTCATACATAGAGGATGAAGAGCTGCTGAAGTTCGAAAAGGAAGACATGAAGAGAAGATCCGAGGTTCACGAGATGGCGGAGAAGACCAGCGAGGGGCACGGCAACAATCTTTCTTGGGGGTGAATGTTTGGATAAACTATCTGATATGGAGTGGGTTCCCTGTAAAGGCGGAGTTCCGCCCTTGAGTGAGGAGGAATCGAGTGCTTTCCTATCTCAGATTCATGATGATTGGGAGGTAGTGGAGAACCATCACCTTACTCGTACATGGTCATTCCCAGACTTCGTTACGGCTCTGGAATTCACCAATCAGTTGGGAGAGATATGTGAACAGCAGAGCCATCATGCTGACTTCGAGTTAGGGTGGGGGAGGGTTGTTTCCGTTATCTTCACGCACAAGATTGACGCCCTCACTGAATCTGACTTTGTGCTGGCAGCCAAGTTCGACACCATCCAACGGTGAGAAGGATGGCTGACGTGCAGCAAGCATTGACTTCTAGACGGACAGTTTACAGGTACAAGCGAGAGGAGGTTCCTGATTGGATTCTCGAGTGTGCGTTCGAGGCTGCCAGTAATGCTCCCTGCCACAAGAATACGCACCCATGGAAATTCTACGTAATGGGTGAGAAAACCAGAGAATCTCTGATACCTGAGGTTGAGAAGTTGGCGAAGAAAAAATCGTTAGATAGAGAAGAGACAGTATCCGGCATCTCTAAGGCCATTGAGAAGATCATTTCGCCTCCTTTGCTAATATGCGTGACGAGCGCCAGAAGTCCTCAGGACCCATTCAGGGAAGAAGAAGACTACGCTGCGACGGCATGTGCGATCCAGAACATGACCCTATCACTATGGGGCAATGGGGTCGGCTCTCAGTGGAGTACAGGAGCAATAACTCAATCCGAAGCTGCATATGGGGCAATCGGCGTATCCAGGGAGAAGGAACGGATTGTTGGATTCATCAAGGCGGGATATCCGGAAAAAATTCCATCTATTGTCAAGAAGGCTGTAAAGGAAATAAGGACATATCTGCCTTAGTACGGTTCGAGTTTGGAAAAGGGAATGGTAAATTGAAGAAGATAGTATATCCCAGAGCGGGTGGTGTCGAAACCATAGAGATAGTAGAGGCTGAGGACCCAACTCCCGCGAGGGGGGAGGTTTGCGTGAGAGTTCATCGTGCGGGAGTGAACTTCGCAGAACTGATGATGAGGCAGGGCTTGTATGGCTCAAGTCCTGACTACCCTTTCACTCCAGGATACGAAACAGCGGGTGAGGTGATAGGCTTGGGAGAGGGGGTTGATTCTCTGAGGAAGGGAGACCGGGTCCTGGCTATGACTGGATTTGGGGGGTATGCTGAGAAGGTCTGTCTAGATGCAAGAAGGGTTGTGAAGATTCCAGACTCTGTCTCTTTCGACCAGGCGGCAGCTATCCCGGTTACCTACGGAACCTCATATCACATGTTAGTTCATCTAGGAAGAATGGTGCGGGGAGAAACCGTTCTAATCCACCATGCAGCTGGAGGGGTTGGGACTGCGGTTGCGCAAATCTGCAACGCCCTGGGTGCCTCCCTAGTAATCGGAACTGCCTCGGCACCGAAGAGGGATTTCGTTGAGTCATTAGGAATGAGGTTCGTGGACAGAGGAGAGGAGGATTTTGTTGATGTCTGCAAGAGCATGACAGGAGGAAAAGGAGTCCATCATGCAATCGACCCGGTAGGTGGCAAACACCTACTCCGATCCTACAAGTCGCTAAGGAAGGGAGGTAAGTTGTATTACTTCGGGGCATCTGCCGCGGTGAAGGGCAACAAGAGATCAAGGATCTCTGAGTTCAGGATGTGGTGGGGGATGCCAAGATTCGATCCACTAAAGCTGATGATCTCTAACAAGGCTGTTTTTGGAGTCCACATGGGATTACTAGAGGACGAATCGGTTTTCAAGGGCCATCTAGATGATCTGTCGAGGATGCTCAGTGACGGGGAAATTGATCCTGTAATCGATGGGGTTTGGAGATTCGAGGAAGTGGCCGATGCCCAGATGCATATGCACGATAGGAAAAACAAGGGCAAGGTTCTGTTGGACTTCTCCCCTCAGTGACTAAAGCCTGACGGGACGTGTTGCTCCACAAGCTTGACACTTCAGAAGGGTAGTCCTGTCCTCCCTAACGAACCGAGTGTCAGGAGCCTTGCATTCCCCGCATAGAATGAAGGCCTTTACGTACGAGACGATCTTCTCTTTGATTCTTTTAGGGGGTACCTTCCCCTTCAGCATGATTCTGGATTTCTCTCTGCTACCAGACGTACCAAGTTCGTTAAGCAGATATTGGAACACATGATTCGCATCCCGGTCCATAGAGTCAACGATCTCGGAGAAGTTCCTGAGAATGGTCTGGCTACCCTCTATCATGATGTCTGGCTGTGGCATTGTCCACCGTGACCTCTCACTGATGTCCTTGGGAATTCTATCTCTAGCCCGTTCCAATAGTTCCTCGTAATCGTGGTTGGTCACGGCTGTGCGAGAATAGTACACCTTTTCACCCCACCGGGAGTTTTGCGAACGGTCAAGGACCTAGTCTTACTCGGGCAACCATGGGAGAATCTCCGGTTGTGAAGGTTGCGAGGACCGATCACAATGCCAGGATGCCAACGAAAGGAAGCGAGTATGCTGCTGGATGGGACCTGTACTGCTTGGAGGATACTGTGGTAAATTTCCGCTCTAGCGTCAAGCTCAGAACGGGTTTGAGAGTGGCAATCCCGGAAGGTTTCGAAGGGCAAGTTAGGGCTAGGTCATCTCTTGGATCCAAGGGGCTCATCCTTCCTCACAGCATCGGGACGATAGATGCAGACTACAGGGGTGAGCTGTTCGTTCTAATGACATGGATCGGGGAGGGCGAGTCATACGAAGTGAAATCTGGAGAAAGAATTGCCCAATTGGTAATTGCCCCGATTCCGGATGTTCAGTTCACCGAGGTCGATGAGGAGGATCTGGGAGAAACCAAGAGGGGAGACGGGGGTTTCGGTAGCACCGGAAGATTCTGACCATACTAAATTCAATATTTCCCATAGTTTAGTCCCGGTGGATTCATATCGCTCCAACGCTGGGAAGGTTTGATGCACCTAAGTGTAGATGAGTTGCGGAGCAAGGTCGAGAAGTTCAGAGAAAGCGGACTGAACACCCAACAAATTGCGGATGAGCTATCCTTGTCCCAGACCACTGTGCAATGGCTGTCTGCCAGTGACTATGAAGTGGATGAAAAGCCCCTGGATGTGAAAGTTGGGTGGAGGTCAATAGCTGTCAAGGGAGAGAGAATAGAAACCGTCTCGTATATTTTCTGCGACATAATTGAGGAGATGGTTGGAGATGATGTTGACACGATTGTTGGAGTGAGCATTAACGGAATAGCTTTCGCACAGGCCATATCTTCTGCCATGGACCTAGAGATGTCAGTCGTTAGAAGCATCAACGAGGACATTGGTGGACACCTGTCTGAGGTTTACGCGAGCGTTGAAGGAAAGAGGGTGATTATCATAGATGACGTATACTCCAGTGGGAGAACAATGAAGAAAACTGCTTCCGATCTCAGTGCTGCAGGTGCGGACGTCAAGATGTGCATGGTCCTAGTCAACAAATCTTGGGACGATGACGTGGACGGGGTCCCAATGAGGGCTTTGATCAGAGCAGCGACGGTCTGAGGTGTCATATGCATTGGGCGGATTATACCGCACAAAGGCTCATGGAGCGAGGCGACGAACAAGTCTCCGCTTCCGGAATAACTCCTTCTGGTGAATTCCATATCGGCCACCTTAGGGAGATTCTATCAGCCGAAATGATCCATAGAGCCTGCCTGGATGCAGGAATGAGTTCGAAATACATATTCATTGTAGACTCTATGGACCCGTTGAGGAGAGTCTACGACTTCCTCTCCCCAGAATACGAGCAGTTCATCGGCTGCCCCCTAGCATACATCCCTGCTCCTGATGAGGACGGGAGCCCGGGAGATGGGAGCGTTACATATGCCGATCACTTCCTCTCTCCATTCCTTGACTCACTTGAACAAATTGGAGTCAGGCCAGAAGTAGTCATGAATCATGAGACCTACGAGAGGGGACTATTCGCGGAATATATCGATTCAGCCATCACCAATAGGGAAGAGATAAGGAGTATAATCCAGCAAATCTCAGGTAGAGAGTTGCCCCATGACTGGTTTCCCTACAATCCGATGGGATCTGGGGGCAGTATGGACGGAGTGACCGTAACAGGATACGAGAAGCCATACGTGGTTTGGAGAGATTCCTCGGGAAATGAGGGTAAATCGGACATAAGAAAGGCACATGGCAAGATGCCTTGGAGGGTTGATTGGGCCGCCAGATGGGTGATTCATGGGATAACCTGTGAGCCTGCGGGCAAGGACCACGGAGCTGCTGGAGGGAGTTATGACACCGGTATCCCGATATGCAGATTACTAGGTGGGAACCCCCCGGACAAAATTGTCTATGAGTGGATCCAACTAAAGGGGATGGGCCCCATGTCAAGCTCCTCTGGCCTAACGATTGGACCGATGGAAGCCTTGTCTCTGGTTCCTCCAGAGATACTCCGCTACGTCATTGCAAGAAGTAAGATCAACCGGCACATTGAGTTCGATACCGGTAGTGCGCTTTTCCAGACTGCAGACGAGTACGAAAGATTGGTTGCCAACCCCATTCGGGATGAGGGAGAAATGACCAAGCGACAGTTGGTAGCGGCTGAGACTCAGCGTGGAGCAATCAGACTAAGCCAAGTCAACCCTGATTCAGACCCTACTGACTCCGTTGGAGGGGTTTCTTTCAGGCATCTATCCATGCTAGCTCAGATTAAGTCGTCAGACGGAGATGTTTGGTCGTCTCTGAATAGATCCGGACATATCGAAGGAGATCCTAGTGATTCCCTGAGGGTTAGGCTTGCCCGGATGAGGAGTTGGATAGGGGGGGCCCACTTCCCTGAGGATGCAAAGCTGGAGATTCGAAGCGAGATCGGTGATGATGCAAGGGCTGAGATTGGCAGGGATGGTATCGCTTTCCTCAGAATCCTATCGGGGCTACTTTCTGAGTGTGAGTGGACCGATGCAGGAATCGGAGAGTCAATATCGGAAGCATGCGATTCCACTGGATTTTCTAGAAAGGAGGCTTTTTCCTCCATATACTGGGCAGTAATTGGCAGGAGGCATGGCCCAAAGGCCTCATCACTACTGTTCGAAATGGATAGGGGAGATATTGTATCCCTTCTTGGAAGTTCATAGTTTGAATAGGAAACTATGAAATCGTAACTGACTGACGGGCAGATATGGCAGTCTACGAACTACTAATGAGGTCAATGGAAGAGAGGAACGCAGAACATTACATCGAGGCATTGCACGATGACTACGAATTCGTGCGACACCAATCTGGAACAACCATGGATAAGGAGCAAGTAAGTGAGATGATGAGAGGGATGATGGCAAATTCAGATGTCGTGATAGATGAGCCTAGATGCATCTATGAGAATGATGAGATTCTTGTGGAGCACTCAATGATGGACTTCCCAGATGGAACTAGAGAAGCAGTAATGGCAGTGCACACAATCAAAGACGGGAAAATCGTCCGAACCGAAACGGGTGCAACGCTAATTCAGTGATTTGATTTCCAGAAGTCTTGGCTCAGGTACACCATCCAAGGCTTCCTTGATAGCTTCAACCTCCATCCTCGCTCCTGCCATGGTTGTCACGAACGGGATGTTCAGCTCGACTGCAAGTCTTCTCATCATGTTCCCGTCTAGAACCGCCCCTCCGGTAGATTTTGGAGTATTTATTACAAGTTGGATTTTGCCTTGCCTCATCAGGTCTAGAGCGTCTGGAGATTGTCCCTCGGCAATTCTGTAACATGTTTTGACCTCAAGCTCACCTTCGCTTCGGAGAACTCTGGATGTCCCTCTCGTTGCATATATTGTGAATCCCATATCTCTCAGTTTTTTTGCTAGAGGAATCATCGAGTATTTGTCTTCGTCCTTCACTGTGATATACACGCCACCTTGAGTTGGAACCGGGATTTCAGTGGCCAGTCTGGCCTTAAGGTAGGCGGCTGATGCCCTTACATGTGAGCCCATTACTTCTCCTGTCGACTTCATCTCCGGACCTGGCGCTGGATCTAGGCCCCTTAGTTTGATGAACGGGAAAACCGGGGCTTTTACGCACACTGCATCAGTCTGGGGTTCGGGGATATCGAGATCGCTGAGCCTCTCCCCGAGAGCGACCCGAGCCGCAATCCTAGCGAGTGGGATTCCAGTTGATTTTGCGACGAATGGGAATGTTCTGGAACCTCTGGGGTTTACTTCCAATACGTACAGTAAATCATCATGTATTGCGAACTGGATGTTATAGCATCCGCGAACTCCCAGCTCCAATCCGATTACCCTAGTCCACTCCTTTACCTGTTCCAGAATCTCATCGGGCACATTTTGAGGTGGAATGAAGCAAGTGGAGTCCCCAGAATGAATTCCTGCCTCCTCTAGGTGCTCCATTATAGCCCCTATTAGCACGTCCTCACCATCACACACTGCGTCAACGTCTAGCTCCATCGCGTTACCTAGGTACTTGTCTATCAAGAGAGGTCGATCTGAGGAAAGATATGCGTCCCTCATGTAAGACTCTAATTGCTTGTAATTTGCTAGAATCTCCATCCCTCTTCCCCCTAATACGTATGAGGGACGAACTAGGACGGGGTAGCCGATTTCGTTTGCTGCGTGCCTGACCCCCTCTGGCGTGGTTGCCGTTGCTCCATCGGGCATCCTCAATCCGCATCTTAGTGCGAATTCCTCGAATCTCTTTCTATCGCTGGCTTCATCAATGGACTCTGGTGATGTCCCTTCCATCATCAACTCCAGACCCATGGTTGAAAGATGTGGCATTTCGTTTGCGAGTGGGAGTGCTAGATTTATCGCCGTCTGGCCCCCGAATTGGAGAAGGATCCCATTGGCATCCTCGCGGAGGAGTATCTCAGATACTGATTCTAGTGTAAGCGGGTCGAAGTACAACCTATCACTGGTGTCGAAGTCTGTAGAAACTGTCTCTGGGTTATTGTTGATTATGATGGCCTCATGGCCTAAATCCTGGATTGCACCGGCACTTCTGCTTTACCGATGAGGAGAGGCCTGGAACGTAATCTACGCCTGACTCAGCAGAGCCGCCTTCGTAAGTCGAGTAATAGTAAGGGGTAACAGCAGCAAATTCTGCGGCACAAGAGTCGACCATCCTGTAACGTGGATGGACTCGCAATTCGTGTCTCCTCATCCTCAGAGCAGTCTCGTTCTGACCAGTTGGAAGATCTTTGAATCCCGATTCTGGGAAGCCGCACAGAGCGTCAGCGATGTGTAGATCTGTGAATCCTGCTCCCTTCCAAGACCTCATCTCTGATTCCGGTATTCCAGCGGGCCTCATTCCTATCTCTCCTGCAGCCCTGATCTCAGTCTCTATTGCGGCGATTTTCTCGAACCTCCTGAGGAACCAACGAGTTATCCCCCCAGTAAGGTCCCTTACGTCCTCTATCGAATATCCCCTTCGGAATGCCTCGATTAGGGCACCCATCCTTCTGTCGGTAGGAATTCTGAGCCAGTCTTCTAGAAGTGCAGTAGGAAGCTTCTCGGAGGCCCTCTCATCCATAGTTTCCCCATCAGAAGCATCGGACATTGTAAGTGGCCGAGGATGGGGCTTTCCGTACTCTAGGCTGGCCCATGCCTTCAGGCACGCCTCCTCGAAAGAGCGCCCGATAGCCATAACCTCCCCTGTAGACTTCATAGAGGTACCAATTTTCCTGTCTGCAGTTCGGAACTTATCGAAAGGCCAACGTGGAATTTTGACCACACAATAGTCAAGCGTGGGTTCGAAAGCTGCAGTAGTACCTTCACCGGTAATTGGGTTTGGCAATTCATCCAAGGTGTATCCTACCGCGATTAGTGCTGCCATCCTTGCTATTGGGTAGCCAGTGGCCTTAGACGCCAGAGCAGATGATCTGGATACCCTGGGGTTTACCTCGATTACTCTGTAGTCGCCAGTTGATTGCTCAACTGCGAACTGTACATTACAACCCCCCTTAATATTCAGTCTCCTGATTAACTTCAGTGCCGCATCCCTCAGGCCCTGGTGGTCACTATCCGACAGCGTCTGCTGAGGTGCGACGACAATTGATTCTCCGGTGTGAACGCCCATTGGGTCGATATTTTCCATTGTGCAGACGATTATCGCGTTATCCGAGCCATCCCTCATCACCTCATACTCGTGCTCCTGCCATCCAAGTATGCTTTCTTCGATTAGCACCTGACCTATAGCAGAGTGTAGAATCCCCTGGCTTGCGATCTCCACTAATTCGCCCATATTGAAAGCGGTTCCACCGCCTAGGCCACCTAGTGTGAATGCAGGCCTAATAAGCAGGGGGAAGGAGCCTAGTTCTTCTGCTGCAGCAATAACCTCTTGGATTGAGTCACAGGCAAGAGCCTTGCAAACTGGCAGGTCAATCTCCTCACAGACCTTCTTGAACAAGTCTCTGTCTTCTGCCTCGTCAATAGCTGCGAGATTGCACCCGATTAACTCGACGCCCAACTCATCGAGAGTCCCGTCCTTTGCAAGCGCAGATGCTATGTTCAGTGCGGTCTGACCTCCCATCCCAGCAAGAAGGGCATCTGGCTTCTCTGATTCCATGATTCTCTTGACTACCTCAGGGAGCAATGGCTCGATGTATATCCTATCTGCCATCTCAGGATCGTTCTGGATAGTTGCTGGATTAGAGTTGACCAGAATTACTTCGTAACCATCCGAGCGTAGAGCTCTGCATGCCTGAGATCCCGAGAAATCGAACTCCGCTGCCTGTCCAATCCTGATGGGTCCACTTCCGAGAATGAGGATTCTCTTCAGATCATCGCGACGAGGCATCAAGCACCGCCGTCCTTTGTTACGATCTCTGTCCCTGTTCTACTCAGGTGCTCAGCCACCATATTCTGGAACCTATCGAAAAGTGGAGATGCGTCATGAGGGCCAGGGCAGGCCTCGGGATGGAACTGGATTGTGAACGCTGGTTTGTCCAGAAGATCAAGCCCTTCTACGGTCCCATCATTAGAGTTGACATGTCTGACTTTGAATTCGGCCCCTAGAACATTGTCAGTCACATCTGAGCATGCACCGCTGGGATGTGGTGCCAGCATTCCCTGGATGGGGTCCTCTACAGCAAATCCGTGGTTCTGGCTAGTGATGTGGACCCTTCTGGTTTCTAGGTCCATTACAGGTTGGTTTGAACCTCGGTGCCCATATCGTAGCTTGTATGTCCTCAGACCGGCTGCCAGCCCCATCAGTTGATGTCCCAAGCATATCCCCATCACCGGCATGCCTTGGCGGACCGCAGCTGCTAGAGTCTTACGGGCGTCGGTAGCTTCTCCCGGATGAGCCGGGTCTCCAGGCCCGTTTGAGGCGAATAGTGCGTCAGGGGACCAGTCCCTGTTCATCTCCTCCAGAGTCATGCTCGCTGGACACCAGACAACCTCGAATCTTCGACATAACTCCCTCAGGATATTATGCTTGACTCCACAATCTATGGCGGCAAGGCGAGGGAGTGATTCTCCTTTTTCATCTGTGGCTCCGGGATTCAGTAGTCTTGGTTCATCACAGGTTACCTCGGCAACCAGATCGTCTGCATCCGGAGGAGTCATTTCTCGCAGAATGGTCTCCATTTGGTCGGCCCTTTCTGCTGGTCCGAAAACGCATAGTAATGTGCCGTGCTCCCTGACTCTCCGAGTGAGTGCCCGGGTATCGATTCCTTCTATCCCGGGTATGTTGTGCGCAACTAGTAAATCATGCACGCTACCAACGGAGTCCCTATGATCGGGGAAAGTCATATGCTGTTTGCATACGACTCCTCTAGGATGAACTGAGGAGGACTCTGAGATGCCCGGATGGACCCCATAGTTTCCCAAGAGAGGATAAGTGAAAGTTAGAACCTGACCAGCGAAGGACGGGTCTGTTAGGCTCTCCTGGTATCCGCACATCCCAGTTGTGAACACTAGTTCCCCCTCTGCTATTTCTTCTGAGCCGAATAGGGTCCCCTCGAAGCGGGTTCCATCTGCTAGGAGAAGTACTCCCTTCGAACCGCTGGGCTGTTCTGAGCCAGTTGAGTTGAGAAGCGGATCCGCGGCGTCTGGGAAGGTAGGCGGGTGCTCAACGCCACGAATTCCGGCCCCGGGACAGAAGCCCCCGTGCGCTGAACTCTCCGACATCAGCAACGCTGCCCAAGTACGATTCTTAATGGTTGACAGAGATGTGGGGAATTTGGCTATGCAATTTCACTCTTCATCATCATTGATTACGACCTTGCTCCTAGAGGATGGGAGGATTTTGATCTGGGCGCCTTCGAACATAGATTTTGAATCGAGGGAGCCCAGCCATGAGTCCAAGAATACGGCTAGAGCAGCTACTTCTGAGTGAGGTTGGTTTCCCACGGAGATGTTGTAATCCGACAAATGGAATACCTCTGAAGGAACCTTCGTACCTCCCACTACAACAACAGCTGGCTTGTCAGTAGGGATTGAGCGGGTTGCTTCCCTCCAAGCCTCTCCATACATCGTCAGGTGAACTATAGTTGCTTCACCGGACTTGGAGATGCGTCTGAGCCAAGAAAGTGGGCTTTCCTCGTATCTGCTCTCGAAGTTCCCGCCAAATCTTTCGGTAACAGAATCCCAGGTTTCCAGAGCAGACGGATCTCTGTCTCCAGCGAGGACTACCTCGTCTGCACCGAATGCCCTGGCTGTCAGCCCTAAGTGGGACGTTATTCTCTTGTCTCTGTCTCGACGATGGCCCAGTCGAAGAACGGATAGCCTGGGAGGGGCATCACGACCCATAGCTCATGCGTAAGGAGGTGACTCATCAGCATGACCCTCCATGGGGTCGGCTCCGGTCGAGGGAAAAACATCAACCCCCATGTTCAACATGCTGGCTCTAACCCACTGAAGCAGTAATGCATCAAACATCATGTGTGAGGCAAAACCAACCATGACTGCGAGGACGAGGACCCTTCCGGTCGCGAACAAAGCATCCCCCTCCAGATCTCCAAAGTGCATCATTGCTGGTTCGAGTATGTAGAATGCTGCTAGAACGCCAAGCCCCCCTCCGATCAGGTTCATCGTGGCATTTCCCCTCTCCCTGCCTATCCCCGTGAAAAGAGTAGCCACAATAATCAGAAGAGGGACTATCAGGCTGACTGTTCCGAAGTCGAATGACCCCAGCGTTGAGTTGGGAATCAGAGAGTCATCCACTTGGTCTGATCCTTCGCTAATAGCAATCCACCACCACAACGCACTTGATATGAACAGGGCCCCAGAAGTCCTCGCCCGTTCTGTTATCATGTCCCTGACATGGTGGGCGTCACGGGGCTTCAGCCTCTGGACTATGGAGTCCAGAATGAATAGCGTCTCTGGATCGTGGGATTCTCCTGGGTCCGCTCCGGACTGAGGCTCAGAGGCCTCAAGAGAAGCATCCTCTCCCAGAACCATCGCTCGATTGCCCCTCCGTCACATCATAAAGCAATCGTCGTTTGCGAGGCTCATATGGCCGACTGGCGACCCATGCTAAAACGCCGAGAAGACGGTTTTCCACGTATTATGGGCGTGGTGAACGTCACTCCTGACTCTTTTCATGCACGTTCCAGATCCTTTGATATCAATCATGCAGTAGAAACCGCGATGATGATGGCATCGGAAGGTGCGGACTGGATCGATATAGGGGGAGAGTCAACAAGGCCTGGAGCCAGTCCAGTGACAGTTGACGACGAGCTGTCCAGGGTCATCCCTGCAATAGAAGCTATCAGGTCTCAACTTCCAGATGTCTGCATATCTATAGATTCCAGGAGGTCCGAAGTGGCAATACAGGCTCTGAATGCAGGAGCTGATATGGTAAATGACGTCTCTGCAATGAGCGATCCAGGAATGCTGAGTGTTATTTCTGAGCACGATTGTCCCGTTTGTATTATGCACATGCAAGGTTTACCAGAGAACATGCAGGATGACCCGAGCTACGACGACGTGGTCAGAGAGGTTAGGGAATATCTTGAGATGGTTGCTGGATTGCTCATAGATGAAGGTGTGAAACCGAGCCAAATCGTAGCAGATCCGGGAATTGGGTTCGGTAAAACCCTAGAACACAACATCGCCCTATTATCCTCAGGAAGAGCAATAGTCCCAGATGAAAGGATGAGCCTGATGTGGGGAGTAAGCAGGAAGAGCATGTTCCTGGACCTCCTAGGTAGGGAGGACAGTGAAAATAGGTTAGCCGGGACTCTCGGTGTCGCTGCGATCTCTCCGGAGAAGAAAGTGGATATCCTTAGAGTCCACGATGTGGCTGAGCACTCGGACTCGTTCAAGGCGATGAAGGCAGTGCGGTGATCCGATGAGTGTCAACAATATCATCGAAATTGATGACGAACTGAGAATCCTGGGGACCGCACATGTCAGTAGCGAGTCGGTGGAACTGGTTCGAAATCAAATAGAAGAGTGGGGGCCTGACCTAGTTGCAGTGGAGCTGTGCCCTTCCAGGATGGCTGCATTGACAGAGCCCGAGTCACTAGAATCAGAGGACCTCCTGAAGATAATCAAGGCGGGTAGGTCGGCCATGATCCTCCTACAGTCAGCTCTAGCCGCTCAGCAAAGAAGGATGGGGATTTCCTCTGGAGAGAAGCCCGGAGCGGAGCTCCTAGCCGCGGTAAACGCGGCTGAGGAGTCGGACATTCCAGTGGAGATGATCGATAGGGATGTTGTAATCACGCTAAGAAGAGCATGGAAGAAGATGGGCATGGTTGAGAAATGGAGGATACTCAATGCAATACTCTGGGAAGAAGACGATGAAGAGGTCTCCATAGACGAGATCCTAGGGGACTCCGATCTCCTTAGCAGCATGATGGAGGAGGCCAGAGAGGTCGCCCCCAGAGCTGGCGAGGTTCTCATCGACGAGAGGGATTCATTCCTGGCTGGCAGGATACAGCAGATTCGAGGAAAGGGGAAGGTTCTGGCAGTAATTGGAGCGGGGCATCTCAGCGGAGTTGTCCAAAACCTCGGCGAGCCTGCGTTTGAGACTACCTCGAGGCTAGCGGAGCTCTCTGAGGAGCCGCCCAAGTCTGTCTGGCCGATCGCACTGATGGCGGCCATACCCGTCTTCCTTCTCGGGACTGTGGGGTGGATGGCCTACAACGGGGAAATGGAGGAGCTCAAGCAGACCGCCCAAACCTGGCTCGCCCTCAATGCCCTACTAGCCGGATTGGGGGTACTAATTGCAAGGGGCCACCCGCTCTCTATACTGGTAGGCGCAGTAGCCTCACCAATCACCTCCCTCAATCCGACCTTAGCCGCAGGCTGGTTCGCGGGCTACACCCAGCTGAAGGTAGCCTCCCCGACGGGAAAGGACGCCCAGGATTTCCTGAAGCTGGACGAGACCTCGCTATTCTGGAAGAACAGAGTGGGGAGGGTGCTGCTGGTAACTGCACTTGGCAATGTTGGCTCGATGGTTGGAGCGTGGCTGGCCGGAGCATCGATTCTTGGCATGCTAATTACTTGACTGAGGCAGGAATATGGGGGGGCTGGAAGGATTTCTCTAGAGGGGGGGGATTTGAATCGAGGAGTTGCCCTGTGCATCATCTTAGGGGCAATTGCATACTTGCTGGATGTTTGGCTGCGATCTAGTGATTTATTCAGTCTCGGATCGGGGACACTGGCTTTTATCTTCGGAGCAATCTGTGCACAATTGATTGCTGGAATAAAGCCAGGTGGCGACTGGGTTGTGAAAAAAATACTTCCAATTACAATAATTTGCCTGGGTTTCGGGCTCGATCTGACATTACTCTTCGGTGACGCAGCAGGGAGAATGGGCCTGATGATTGGGGTTACATCGGCTTTTTTTTGCATTTTTTCTAGTGTTTTCATCGGCAGGGCGCTCGGCATGGCGACCGAGTCATCGTTGGCCATTGGTTGTGGAGGCGCAATTTGTGGCAATAGCGCCGTTGTCGCCGTTTCCTCCCCATTAAGAATCAGGCAAGACGTTCTTGCCATTATTCTCGCGACCATAAATATCCTCGGGGTCGTGACGTTCATCTCCATACCCTTACTCTCCACAATACTCGGTCTAGAAGAGGCTAGTGCGGGCATCTGGGCAGGGTCGACAATTCATGCGGTCCCACAAGCGATTTCTGCTGGTGAAGCCATTGGAGAGGAAGGGGTAATCATGGCCACTACGATTAAACTCTCCAGAGTGGCTTTGCTTGTCGTAGTAATTCCGTTGTGCGCAATAGTCGGAGGCAGGTCCGATGAAGGGGGCCTTTTGGAAAACCCAGTATCTAAAATCCCGTACTTCTTACCTGGATTCATACTGGCCGCAGTTCTGGCAACCTGGATCATGCCACAAGATTATTCTGATACATTGACTATTCTTGCTAAAATTAGTTTGGCACCAATAATGGCTTCTATCGGGGTTTTCTTCTCTATTGAGGGAGTCGGAAATGAAGGTAGGAAAATCTTCGCGATTGGGGCTATATCATCAGCGGCGATGATATTTTTCAGCCTAATTTCGATATACATGTTCCTCTGAAGGGAACCTCGAATTTACCGAGTGAGCTGCGGCGGATATCACACTGCCGGCGTCTCTTCTGCGACCCCCCACTCGACGGCTTCCCAAGCCCTCTCATGGAAGTAATAGAATCCCATCTTCAACGGGAATTCGATTACTATGAACCATCCCGCCGTCTCTATCTCTCCCGTAAGGAGGCCTGCAACCGCCGCACCGGTCAAGGTTGCAATTATTCTCCAAGCGAATGTCTTCGCAAGGACTCTCTCTCTAGTGTACATTCCCATCGCCATAGGAAGATGGTCTAATCTATGAGCAAATAACATGCACGGTATTGGCTGACTGTCAAACTGCAATTAGTATAGGGTTGGGATTTCGCCGAATAGGCTGCTGAATGGGTCTATTCTCAGTGAGCTGGACTGAAATCTGGGGCGTCCGGATCATCAAGACCCCAGTCCGTGGCACTCCAAGCCCTCTCGTGGAAGTAGTAGAGTGCCATCTTGGTGAAGACTTCGATGATTCCAATTGAAAAGCCCGCCGTCCAACTACCTGTGATGTACCTAGAGATGAGTATTGTATCGGTAGTGGCGATCCCCCTCCAGGAGAATGTCTTTGTTACGCTTCGCTTCCTGTTTGCATGGCCTTCGCCCGGCAATTTGCCATCTTCCCCATCGACTTCACCCAAGCCCCAATCAGATGCGCTCCAAGCCCTCTCATGGAGGTAGTAGAGTAGCATCTTCGTCATGACTTCGGTAAAGCCGATTGCCAAACCTTTCGCAAAGCTTCCCGTAATAAAAAAGGAGATGAGAATTGTATCTGTGGTGGCGATAACCCTCCAAAGGAGTGTCTTCGCAAGACTGCGTTTCCTGTTAGCGTGGCCTCCGCCTGCTACAGTTGACATACACCTTTCAAGAGGTTATTTTTGATAATATCTCCGGACAGCGACGTACCACTCTTAGATGGACTCAATCACGACTGCGATTCCTTGTCCGCCGCCGATACAGGCTGTTGCCACTCCATACCTCGAACCCGTTTCTTTGAGTTGGTGGGATAAGGTGAGGACAAGTCTGGTACCCGTAGCTGCAAGCGGATGACCGATGCCCACGGCACCGCCGTTGACATTCACGATGTCATAGGATATCCCGAGATCCTTGATGCAGGCCACAGCCTGTCCTGCGAAGGCTTCGTTTATTTCCCATAGATCGATGTCGGACACAGAAAGCCCTGCCTTCTCTATCGCCTTTAGGCTGGACGGGACCGGCCCGTATGCCATGATGCTCGGCTCGAGGCCCACTACTCCCCAAGAGACGATTCTCGAGAGAGGCTCGTCCCCATCGGCCTCGGCTCTGGATTCTGACTTGACTACCACTGCGGCAGCACCGTCCACGACCCCGGATGCATTTCCTGCTGTGACCAGAGATTTTGGTCCGAAGTGAGTCCTGAGACCTGAAAGAGTCTCCAAGGTGGTTCCAAGAACTACGTGATCCTCATGTGTGTGATCGACAGTGCCATCAGCGGCCTCAACCGGCACGACCTCCTGCTCCCAGGTTCCCGATGAGACACTGGCCTCTGTCCTCTGGTGGCTCATTGCCGCGTACTCATCTGCTTGCTCACGCTCAACGCCCTTCCTTCTGCACAGCTCATCACTGGTTTGTGCCATGAACATGCCACTGACCCCGTCCACAAGGTTGGTGAACAGGTAGTCCTCCATGTCCTGTGCTAGCTCCTCTCCTGCCGAAGGGGGCCTCCCGAGCTTGTAGGTGTCCCTCATACCCCTCAAGACGTGAGGTGCCTGGCTGAGGTTCTCCATTCCACCGGCCACCACTACATCGGCCTCTCCGAGCATTATCATCTGGGTTGCGCTGATGATTGACTGGGCTCCACTCCCGCAGAGCCTGTTCAGTGTGAGCATCGGGACTTCCTCGGGGATCCCCGATCTTAGGCCAGCGTGCCTCGCTCCGAAGATTGCTTGCCCGGAGGTCTGCAGAGCGTGCCCCATCACCACGTGTTCAACACTGGTTGGGTCTGTTCCAGTCTTCTCCATGGCTCCGATGATTGCTACTGTTCCGAGTTGCTCGGCTGAAACTGATGCTAGTCGGCCGCCTGGTCCGCCATCTCCTCTCTTGCCTCCAAGCCACTCGCAGAACGGTGTCCTCGCCCCGCCTACGACAACTGCTCCCTCGGCCATATGGCTACTTCCTTCTTTCAGGACTCGTCTGATTCTTCCGTCATCGAGCCAAGGTAGTCTGGTAGTTCGACGCCCGACATCTTAGCGACGTCGTGTATCGGAGGTAGGCTCTGTACTAGGCTGCTGACGAAGTTGCTAGTTGCAGAGTTTCCGTCTTTGTCGTTTCCGCTGTCCCATACTGTGATCTTGTCTATCTTCAGGTTGCGGATTGCCTCGGTCTGAGCCGACACCATGTCCTCTATCTTCTCCACCATAAGTAGGGTTGCTGCAGCCTTCGGATCTCCTGACGCGCTTGAAACTAGGTTGCTGTAACCCTGGGCCTTTGCTTCCAGAACCTTCTGGACACCCTCGGCTTCAGCCTCGTATTTTGCGAGGATGGCATCTGCCTCACCGCGGGCGATCCTCCTCTGCCTCTCTGCCTCTGCCTCAGCTGCTATCTCTACCTGCTGTTTGGCGACGGTTTCCCTAGCGATCTCGCTAGCTCTGAGAGATTGTTCTTCCTCGTCGTATTTCGCCTTAGCAATCTCGGCCTCGGCTTGAGCCTTGGCCACATCGGCTCTCTGCTTGGCCGATGCCTCTGCCTCTGCGAGGTCGGCGTTTGCCCTGGCTATCTCTGCCTGAGCAGCGTTCTCACCGCCAACTGCCATTGCTTCCTGCTGTTCGACGTAAACACGCTGGTCTGCCTGCGCGGCCTTCCTTCCCTTCTCTGCCTCCGCGTTGTTCTGGGCTACCTGAATCTCCCTGGTTCGGTCGGCCTCTGCCTGCCCGATGGCTCCATCCCTCTGCGCGTTGGCAACATCGACCCTAGCCTGCTCGACTGCAGTAGATGCGGCCTTCTTACCGATGCTCTCGATGTAGTCAGACTCGTCTGTTATGTCGGCTATGTTAACGTTGATCAGGTACAGTCCGACCTTCCTCATCTCCTGTCCGACGTTCTTCTGAATCAGCTCTAGGAAGGAGTCTCTGTCCTGGTTGATCTGCTCGATTGTCAGGGTGGCTACCGTGAGACGTAGCTGACCGAAGATGATCTCCTTCGCCATCTCCTCTATGTCCTCTACCCTGAAACCGAGGAGACGCTCGGCTGCGTTGGCCATTATCGAAGGCTCCGTCGAGACACCTATGGTGAACGTGCTTGGAACGTTGATCCTAATGTTCTGTAGAGACAGTGCGCCCCTCAGGTCGATGTTGATCGTCATTGGCTTGAGCGATATGTATGCGTAGTCTTGGATAAGAGGCCATACTAACGAAGCGCCTCCATGGAGGGTCTTGGATGGTTTCGGGCGTCCGTCTGCGGTCCTCTCCGTCCTACCATAAATAACCATTATCTGATCCGGTGGACATCTCTTGTAGCGCTGTGCGAAAAACATCACAGCAGCTACGAGAATCAATACGACTGCAAATATCATTATTCCTAGTACGTCTTCTGCTTCTGCCATTGGCTCAACTCATCCCATAAGACGCCGCAGTCACCTATGAATGCTTACCCGCCGCGACCGTTTAGTCGGTCAAGAGAATGATTTTTCTCGCTTATACTCTCTTGACGACCAGGACCTCGCCGATTATGTCAACGACTTCGATGAAGTCGCCTGTAGCTATCCCTGACCCGTCCTCAGACTTGGCGTTGAAGGTCCTCTGTGCCTCGTTGACCTCGACGGTAACCTGTCCGACTCCGTCTTCTGATATTCTGAGGTACACTTGCCCCTTGGATCCTATAGCCTCGGAGAGCTCCACCGTCCCATCCTGTTGGAGGTTGACGAAAAGTTCGAACAGCTTGCCTGTGAAGTACATCGAGGCCCCCCCTGCAATGGCTCCGGCTAGTATGGCTGGCGAAGCCCCGCCACCGGACTTGGTCACGTACAGCCCAGCTAGACCGAAGAACATCAGAAATGCCATGATCCCCTGGAATGTGAGAGCCTTGAACGATGCATCCGCACCCATGTCCACGTCTATTCCGAATAGCCCGTCGAATATGTCCGTGGCAATTCCGCCAATCATCAGTAGGAAGAAGTACAGGACGAACAGGATGCCCCCAATCAAGGCGCTTGACGCGAATAGCATGTCAATTCCTGAAACATCTCCTAGCCCTACCAACTCGAACAAACTGAACTCAACCATTGCTATCGCGTGTTAAGTCTAATTTTTGACTTGTTCGGCGGAAATAGACTCGATAAGTACTCATTTCTTTGAAAGTAGTACGCCCATGTATCGCTCCAGGTTCAGGATAGGGCCGAGCGAGAGTCCGACGATGATGAACGAGATGGTTAGATTGGTGTCAGAGCTGAGGTTGAATAACGTCTCTATGAGCGTATAAGAAAAAATTCCTATGAGGAAGAGGATGACTGGAATTGCTGCCCTCCGAAAGAAGATATGGTAACCGAAGAGTTGGTCGAAGGCAGGGTTCCCAATGGCTTTGTCCACGATGTTTTCCTTATCCCTGGAGGACATTGCATTCAACTCGGATTGCTACTAACCAAGTGTCGCCAGCCATTGGAACATCCCGAAGATCGTTATTACGACGGGGATAGAGTACCAAACGGCTTTCACGGGCTTGGAGGAGTCGTCCACGATTTTCTTCCTCCCAGTCGACGGATCGGTCGTTAAAATGGTCTTCTCAGCCTTGCTGTAAAGTTCCGAGAACTCGGATTCATTCCTTGCTAGGAACAGGAGGAAATACAATCCGAGTGCCATGGTACCGCCTCCGGTACCCTGGATCATGTATGCAATCCAGTCTGAGGTTCCCTCATCTGCCAACAGGGCATTACCAATCAGAAGTTGCGCTATTCCCATCATGAACCACATGATGGAGTCTCTTCGTGCCATATGCTCCATGAGGAGAAACCCCCTCTTGAATTTGACCCCTGCGTGTGAGAATATCATCCGCCTCTGCTCTTGGGCCGTTTCTCCCAGATGGCCCATGTGCCCTTGGCTGTGGCTACGAGTTCGCCCTCTGTTGTGACGAGTCTGCCCTCGATATGAGCGAGGTTCCTCCCTCTCCTTACGACCTCTGCGGTAGCGACCAGGTGGTCACCCGGGCGTGCAGCGTTCAGGTAGGATATGTCCAGTTGTGCTGTGGCGCACCACTCCTCCTCGGAAATCAATGATACGAGCGTGCCGCCCATTGCTGGCGGACCACTCCTCCTTGGACATCATGGATATCAGAGTCCCACCCATTGCCGTGTCCAGGAGGGTTGCATGCACTCCCCCATGTGCTATTCCGCCTAAGTTCAGGTGCATCTGGCCGACGGTAAGCTCCACCACACACAAGCCCTCACCGAATTCGGTTATCTCCATCCCCATTGACTCTGCGAGGTTAGTAAGCCTTGGTACGCCACCTTCACCGCTCATTCGGACGCCTCTCCGGTCTGGACGGCCCATAGCCTCGCATACAGCCCTTCCTGCGAGACTAGTTCGTCGTGACTACCCTTCTCCGTAATCTGTCCCTTCTCCATCACCGCTATGGTGTCGGCGTTCCTGATAGTGGAGAGCCTGTGAGCGATGATCAGGGTGGTCCTGTCACGAGATATCCTCTCGATCGACCTCTGCAGTGCTGCCTCTGTCTCGTTGTCCACATTGCTTGTGGCCTCGTCAAGGACAAGAACGGGAGCGTCCTTCAAAACCGCGCGTGCTATGGCTATCCTCTGGCGCTGGCCCCCGGAGAGTCGATGTCCGTCCTCGCCGATGTTGGTGTCCCAACCCTCGGGTAGCTCGTCAATGAAACCGATTGCCTCAGCGATGCGTGCGGCCTCGACCATCTCCTCCTCCGATGCATCGGGTCTGCCGTAGAGCACGTTGTCCCTCACTGTCCCCGGGAACAGGGTGGTGGTCTGGCTGACTAGGGAGATGGATCCCCTCAATGAGTCTAGTTTCAGGGTCCTGACGTCATTCCCATCCAGGGACACCTTGCCCTCTAGGGGGTCGTGGAACCTCAGCAGGAGCCTGACCAGGGTGGTCTTGCCTGATCCAGTGGCTCCGACCAACCCGACAGTCTTCCCAGCAGGGACCTCGAGGTCGATACCCCTGAGGACGTCCTCCCTACCCGGGTAAGTGAACCGGATGTCCTCGAACCTGATGTCCCCCTTCACTTCCTCGATGCTGGTGTCGCCTTCAACCACGCCGACCTCGGTGTCGAGTAGGTCAAGCACCCTGGTGGTGGATGCGAGGGCCCTCTGGTACAGGTCGAAGGTCTCGCCGAGCCTGGTGAGCGGCCAAAGGAGCCTCTGAGTGATGAACACGATGACGGAGTACTCACCCAGGCCGATCTTGCCCTCTAGGGCGTACTTCCCGCCCACCAAGAGGTTGGCTGTGAACGCGAAGAGGATTGCCATCCTTATCAGTGGCACGAAGGATGCGGAGAGCCTGATGGCGGATCTGTTGGCGTCCCGGTATGACTGGGATGCGTCGCTGACCCTCTTGGCCTCCCGCTCCTCGGCGGTGAACGACTTGATCGTGGTGATCCCCTGGAGGTTGTTGTTCAGTATGGCGTTCAGCTCTGCAACCTCCTTTCGGACCTCTGAGTACCTTACCCCTATCCTCCTCTGGTACAGGAAGGACCCACCGACTATCACGGGAACGGGGATGATTGCGAGGAGCGCGACCTCTGGGGCGAGGAAGAACATGATGCCGCTGACCACTATCACGGTTGTACCCACCTGCAGCAGGTCGTTCGCCCCGTGGTCGAGGAACCTCTCGAGTTGGTTCACGTCGTCGTTCATTATCGCCATCAGGCCACCGGTGCTCTGCTCGGAGAACCACTGCATCTCTAGATCCTGGATGTGCCTGTAGGCATCCATTCTGAGCTCGTGCTGGGCGGTCTGTGCCAGGTTCCTCCACAGGACCCCGTAGAAGTACTGGAACAGGGACTCGAGGACCCAGATCGCCACGGTGATCCCGGCCAGGACCTGCAGCTGCACCCATGGGTCGGTGTAGCCGTAGTCCGCTAGGAAGGACTCCTCCTGCTGGTGAACCACGTCTATTGCCATCCCTATCAACACCGGGGGGGCGAGATCCCAGATCTTGTTCAGGACCGAGCAAATCGATGCCAGGATGATGGCTCCCCTCTGGTCTTTCATCTGGTTGAGGAGGCGCGAGAGGGGGTGACGCGCATCAGACACACCTCCCGCTAGAACTGTTCGTCTTCAACCCTGCCCACAATGGATTTTTGGAGGGGACGCATCTCAAGGAGCATGGCGAGCCGTGCTCTAGTGGCGGTGCTGTTTCTCTCGGCGAGCCTGTCTGGCTGCCTGATGGGGGGAAGCGAGGCATCAGGGGACGAGGACGGGTTGGTCGTGGACGATACGCCCCCTTACATCGAGGACGGGATATTCAACTGCATCGATCACGACAACCTGACCAGGTGCTGGCAGGCACACGTGCCCGAGAACCTCGACCCAAACGTTACCGTCCCGCTCATCATAGACATGCACGGGTACGCCTCTAACTCGATCGAGCACAGGAAGCTCTCTTCCTTCGATGACATAGCCGACGAGGTGGGGGCGATAGTGGTCTACCCGGACGGGGTCGCGGGCTACAACATGCAGTGGGACCTCGAGGAGAACCAGGCCTGGAACTCCGGTTGGTGCTGCGCGCACTCCACCCGCGACCAGATAGACGACGTCGGCTTCATCGAGAGGGTTGTGAACATCTCCCTGGGGATGTACAACGTCGACGAGGACAGGGTCTACGCCTCCGGGTGGTCGAACGGATGCTCGATGTCGCAGAGGCTGGCTATGGAGTCCAGCCACATCTTCGCTGCGGTGGGGTGCATGGCGTTCTACCTGATCACGGAGCCGGTGGATAGCTACTCCCCGATCCCTGTGATGGAGGTCCACGGGTTCCTGGACAACGTGGTCCTCTACGAGTCCACCATCCTCAGCGTGCCATTCAACGAGGCGCTCTGGACGAACCTGGAGGCCTACGACACGGGCGCCATAGAGAACATTGTCGAGTGGGGAGGCCACAACAACTGCTCGGGGGGGCTTGAGACCTACGAGCTGAACGCGCTGTACACGATACAGGGCTACGACGGCTGTGAGAACGACGCATCGGTGCGGCTGATGACCATATACGCGGCTCAGCACAACCCGTACGAGAAGGACTACGAGGACGACACCCTCATCGGGAGCACCTTCATCGGCACTCAAGGTCTGGTGATGTCGAGCCACATAGTCTGGGACTTCATCAGCCAGTACTCCAAGGAAGTTGTGCCAGAAGAGTAGGATATCCGAGTGAGGTTCAAATCCGCAGGGCGGCTTCATGGCACGTGGCAGAGGAACCCACTGCGGGCGAGAAGAATTGGCAGACCACGGCGGGGGAGCAGTTCCGCAACCTGAAGGAGAAGATGGCCGCGGCCACGGACTTCACAGGCAAGAAGGCCAAGGAAGCAGCCCGGGCTGCATCGGGGGGGTTGGACAAGGCGATCGCCAGATGGACCCCCCTCCCGCTTTCCCCGGAGGAGATAGAGCGCCTCAGCGACCTCAGGGAGTCCCTGCCGCCCGCCCCTGACATCCCCTCGCTCGACGAGCTCGTCCAGTCGAAGGGGAACGTGATGATCCCTGTGGAGGAGTACGAGAAGCTGGTCGAGGCATTCAGGGCAAACGAGGAAATGAGGAAGGAGCAGGGAGATATGCTAGTCGAGTCTCTCGCGATAACCCAGAGGCTTATGGAGACAGAGAAGTCCCTTGAGGAGATCAAGATAGTGGCCTCCGAACTGGAGAAGAGGAAGGATAAGCGTCCAGTCCAAGACCAGGGGCTGTCCGAGAT
>LUMT01000128.1_pt1 | contig 33826 bp, 42 predicted proteins | sample 729741 | NCBI WGS metagenome assembly LUMT01 (sample SAMN03860299, study PRJNA289734) | marine metagenome | biome: seawater column; feature: ocean; material: water; isolation source: Red Sea water column Station 192 - depth 50m | place: Saudi Arabia: Red Sea | collected 2011-10-15 | depth 50 m
ATATGAAAGCATTAGAGGCTGGAGATAGTTCTGCACAAACTGCAAGTGCAGCAACTAAGAAAAAGTTAAGAGATGCACCAGCAGCAAGTGCTATATCAAGTGCAGATACAATAGCTAAGTTGAAAGCTGCATGGGATAAAGATTTGTTAGGCGATAATCCTTACGCATAGGAGAGCTAAATGGCATTAACTAAAGTTATAGGCGAGGGTGTACAAGGTATATCAAATGCCAGTGATGCTACATTTTTAACTGCCAGTTCAAGCGAGGGTGTTACTTTAGCAGGAACTTTAGCCGTGACAGGTGTGCATACTGTTGGTGAAAATGCGATATATGACACAGAGGGTAACGGAGCTACTCAAAATCTTGTACAAAGTTTAGTTAAACAATGGCTTAGATTCAATCAAGACACACCTGCTGTAAATGATAGCTTAAATGTATCAAGTGTAACAGATTCTAGCACTGGAAATTATGTAATTGTTCCTAGTAACAATTGGTCAAACACTAATATGTGTGCAACTTGTATGGCACAAGCAGAACTTGCAAACGCAGATAGCACACAATATTTCACTGTCGGTGGCTTATCAACTACAGCTATTCCAAGGGTTGATATAGAAAATAATTCTGCAAGAGACATGGCAAACTCTTGTACTATTTGTGCAGGAGATTTAGCGTAATGCCTTACATTGGTGTCAGCCCTTTTAATGGGGTTAGAAAAAAACATACATACACTGCCACAGCTAGTCAAACTAGTTTTTCTGGTGCTGGTGCAGAGGGTATAACTTTAAGCTATTTAAGCTACAAAGACAGCACATTTGTTGATGTATTCCAAAATGGCGTAAAGTTAGGAGAAGCAGATTATACTTCTACAAGTGGTACGTCTATAGTTTTAGGAACTGGTGCGGCAGTAAATGACATAGTTGAGATTGTTGTTTTTGATGTGTTTAGCGTTGCAGACACTGTAAGTAAAGCAGATGGTGGTACGTTTGATGGCAATGTTACTATGGGTGGCACACTAGGAGTTACAGGTGCGACAACTCTGTCTAGCACACTTGCTACAACAGGTAATGCGACATTTAGTGGTGAGATAATAACATCTACAAGTGGTACATCTAATGTGAGAATAGGTGAGAACGCAGGAGATGCCATAGCAAGTGGTGGTAATTATAATGTGTTGATTGGAGATGAAGCAGGAACTGCACTTACTACTGGTGATAATAACGTAGCAGTAGGTTTTGAAGCACTAAAAACAGAAGATGCACATGGAAACAATGTAGCAGTTGGATATCAGGCTCTAAAAGTTCAAGACGCAGGAGCAGATGGAAACAATGTAGCAGTTGGACACCAGGCAGGAACAAGTTTAACTACGGGAGGAACTAGTGTTTTCATTGGTGCGTCAGCAGGTAGTGCAGTAACCACTGCTAATCATACAGTGGCAATAGGATTTCAGGCAGGTACAGCAATAACTGAAGGGAATAATAATATTTGTATAGGCAGAATAGCAGGAGATAGTATTACAACATCAGTATCTAATACAATAATTGGTACGTCAGCAGGAACAAATATATCAACAGGTAATGGTGAAAATGTAGTCATAGGTAACAACTGTGGAATAGCATTAAGCACAGGTCAACAAAACGTTTTAATTGGCGATAATGTCATGGCAAATGGAACAGCAGGTGCTTATAATCTTAATACGATAATAGGTGATAATGCTGGTCTTGTTAATGTTGGAAGTAACAATACAGCATTGGGAGGTAGTGCTTTAACTGCAAATACTTCGGCAAGTGGAAATACAGCAATCGGTCAAAACGCTGGTTTATCTTGTACAACTGGAGTTGAAAATGTGTTTGTTGGACAGAATGCAGGAAACTCTGTAACAATTGGTGGCTCACATACTTTTATTGGCGAAAGAGCTGGGCAATCAATGACTGAAAATGGACAATGCGTAATGATAGGTTCTTTTGCAGGTGCTAGTGCAACAGGTGCTGCAAATATTTGTATAGGTAGAGAGTCTGCGACATCTGGTACAGCATTAACAACTGGTGGTGGTAATATAGTAATTGGAAATCAAACCAATGTTGCTGCCGCAGGCAGAGTAAATTCAATTTTAATTGGTAATAGTACAACTAGTACAGGTGACGCACAATTTACTTTTGGAAATGGTACAACTGATTCTAACATTGCTTTAGGTGCAACATCTATAACAGCACCATCAGATGAAAGATACAAAGAAGAAATAGAAACATCAACTGCTGGATTATCTTTTATAAATGATTTAAGACCTGTTACATTTAAATGGAAAAAAGAAAAAGATGTTCCTTCTGACCATGCTTCTTATGTAGCTAATTCTGATACGAGAGTTATGGGTAGAGGTGATAAAGTTCAACATGGATTTATTGCTCAAGAAGTAAAAGCTGTAATAGATAATCATTCTGAAATTAAAGATGGTTTTGAAATGTGGCAGGCAGATGAGGTAGATGGTAGACAAAGACTTGCACCATCAGAGTTGATACCAATGCTCGTAAAGGCAATACAAGAACTATCTGCAAGAATAAAAGTTTTGGAAGGAAAGTAAAGTGGAAAAAACAAAAGAAGGTATTGCTCAAGATTATACAGCAATGGGTCATAGTGTTAATTTAATTAATAAAATAATAGCTGGTACAGCAATGACAGATTATACAAAAGAAGAAAGACAAGCTGCTGTAGATAGAAATGTATTACATTTAGAAATAATGAAAGGTAAAGATTATTGGACAAGTGAAGACATGACTGAAGTTGATAAAGCAATCGTAGCAGGAAAAGAATATAAAGCATGACTAGAGCAAGTGATTTAGCAAGACATCAAGTAGCATTTAAAACTGCTCTAATAGAATTTACAGATGGTGATGATGCCATAACAGTTGCTGATGGAGGAGTTGTAACATTACTTAATACAGCAGTGGTAAAGGCAGAGGGTGGATCGGCTACAAATAATATCGCACAAGGTCAAGTAAAACAATGGGTTAGAACATCTACTGCCTCTGTAACAGTTGCTGATTCTTTTAACACAGCTTCCGTTACAGATTCAGGTGTAGGTCTTTACGCACCACAATTTACAAATAATATGAATAACACTAACTATGCAGTTCTTTCATCGTCAGATGATAAACAAGATGGTGGCAGTATATTTGTACATAATATTAATGATGCAGTAGATCAAGCTACAACTGGCTATGGGACTTCTAATAAAAAGTTTAGCTATGCTCTTGCTGATGGAAATCAAAACATAGCGTCTTCTTCATTAGGAGACTTAGCATAATTAAAGGGGAGATTTAAATGAGAACTGGACAACCAATACTTGTAACAGATAACGAAGATACAAAGCAAAGTATTACAATGCACAACTCTAAATTTACACACATAATAGCACTGATGGATGAAATTGAGTGTTTAAAAGGCGAGATACGACCAAGTGGCAGTGGACATATTTATACTACAATTAGCACTTTGGAAAACAGAGTACAAAGACTAAGAAAAGAATTTGAGAAAGAAAACGAGGACTACAATTAATGTTTGGAGCCACTGCTTTTTGTGAAAACGCCATAGCCGATCAAGGAGTTCTTGAAGTTGGTGTAGCAGAAATGAGTGGCATTGCTACTAAAACATCTGTTGGTGTAGGTATATTAGCAGGAGTTGCAGAGTTAAGTTTTAACAACACACAGACAACTGCAGGTATATTTATTAGTGGTAGTGTAAGTGCAGAAGTGAGTAGTAACTTTACACAGACCACAGAAAACATACGTTTGGTGAATGAGGGACAAGCTGAAGTTAACAGTATTTTTACACAAACATCAACGGGTGCAGGAACTTTTGTAGGAACATCGTCGCAAGATTTGAATTTTACAAAAACAAGCTCTGGAGATATAATGTTTGTAGATGTGGTAACTGATGCAACAACAGAGACATACACGGAGATTACGCCAAGTGGTACAGAAACTTATACAGAAGTAACTCCTAGTGGCACAGAGACATACACGGAAATAGTGAGGTAAACATGGCAAGTACATTTACAACAAATACTGGTATAGAAAAAATAGGTAACGGAGAAAAAGCTGGAACTTGGGGTACAACAACAAATACTAATTTTGACATAATTGATAGATCATCTAGTGGATATAAAAAAATAACATTAGTTGGTAACACTCACACTCTTGACACAACTGATGGTGCATTAACCACAGAATCATCAAGCACATCTGATGCACGTTATGTTGTATATGAGTTTGAAACAGGCACAGCATCAGGTCCAGTAACTGTTACAATAAATGATAATGATAGAAGTTTTTTATATTTAATACAAAATGACACTAATCAAACCATAACTTTCACTTATGGATCAGGCACTACAACTAATGTGGTTGCATCTGAAACTGCTTTTATTTTTGGTAATGGTGATTCAACAGGTCCAGTCATATCCAAATATAATGCAGGAAATATTACTGGAGACCTTACTGTTTCAGGTGATGCTTCTATAGGTGATGATTTATCTTTAGCTTCTGATAGTGCTGTTTTGAATTTTGGTGCAGATTCAGAGGTAAAAGTTACTCATGTTGCCGACACAGGATTAAATATAAAACATACTGCAACAGCAGATGACAAGCCAATAGTGTTAACTTTGCAGACAGGTGAAACTGACATACAAGCAAATGATGTAATTGGTGCTATAAATTTTCAAGCACCAGATGAAGGGACTGGCACAGACGCTATATTAGTATCTGCTGGTATAGAGGCGGTGTCAGAGGGTGATTTTGCTGCCGATAGTAACGCTACAAAATTATCTTTTAAGACTGGAGCGTCAGAGGCCGCATCAGAAAAAATGTCATTAAGCTCTGCTGGTAATCTAGTTATTTCTGGAGATCTAACTGTATCTGGTGATGATATCACTATGGGAACAAATACATCTGGACATATTATGGTCGCAGATGGGACAAATTTTAATCCTGTAGCCGTTAGTGGAGATGTTACAATAGCAGCTAATGGTGCAGTTACAATCGCAAACAATGCGATAGAGACTGCCATGATAGCCGACAACCAGGTTTCAGCAGCAAAATTAACAGCTAACACAGGTCTTTGTAATGCTTCAGCAACAATATCCAATGGTGGGGGAACTGTATCTGCGTCATCAAACAATACAAACATTGCATCAATGGCAGACAACGGCACTGGAGATTTCACTGCTACCTTTACAAGTAACATGTCAGGAACAGACTTTGCAGCTGTGGTATCGGCAATTGATGATGATGGAACAAATAGAAATATTGGAGAAACCATTGTTCAAGCTAGAACTACAAGCACTGTACAAATAAAAACATTTAGACCAAGTGCTTCAGAAAATTCAGCAAGAGCAGCATTTGATAATGATGCCATAGCGTTGGCAATTTTCGATTAAGGAATAATTAATGCCATTTACAAATTTAAAATTTAGACCTGGTATTATAAGTGATATTACTAGTCACAGTAATGAATCTGGATATGTTGATGGTAATAAAATTAGATTTCGTTTTGGTTTTCCTGAAAAAATTGGTGGTTGGCAAAGAGTAAGTTCTAATACATATTTGGGGTCGGCAAGAAGATTACATAATTGGGTAGCACTAGATGGGTCAGATTTTTTAGGTGTTGGAACACATTTAAAATATTATATTGAACGAGGAACACAGTTTAATGATATTACACCAATAAGATTAACGACTGGATCTGGTGATGTGACATTTACAGCTACAAACGGATCAGCAACAATTACTGTAAATGATGACGATCATGGTGCAAATGCTAATGATTTTGTTACATTTTCTGGTGCGGCTACTTTAGGTGGTAATGTCACTGCAGCTATTTTAAATGCAGAGCATCAAATAGTAAGTATTACAAACTCTGGACAATATACAATAACTGTTTCGGTTACAGCTAATTCTACAGATGCAGGAAACAATGGCGGAGGCAGTGTTGTTGGTGTGTATCAAATTAACACTGGGACAGATTCATCAACTGGAGACAATGGTTGGGGTGCTGGTCAGTGGGGTGGATTGACAGATGGAGCTTTAACCACACAACTTGCAGAGGCATTAGACGCTAGTGAGACAGCAATAGATGTTGACAGTGCAAGTGGCATAACGGCAGGTGATTTAATCTTAATTGACAACGAACTCATAACTGTAGGTGAAATATCATCGAACACATTAGGGACTGTTGGAACTCCATCAACTAGGGGTGCAAGTGGCACAACTGCTGCTACTCACGCAGACAACACAAAAGTTAGATTAGCCACAGGAAATGCAGACGATGATAATGATTTTGTTGGTTGGGGAGACGAGGCATCAACTACAACTACAGGTAATGCCATTAGATTGTATTCACATGATAATTTTGGAGAAGATTTGTTAATTAACCCAAGAGATGGTGGTATTTTTTATTGGGACAAAACAAACGGAGTTACCACTAGAGCAGTTGAGTTAAGTGCTACTTCAACATACAGTGGAGAGACAAGTGTACCAACCATAGCTAAACAAATTCTAGTTTCAGATCAGGATCGTCACGTCATTGCATTTGGTTGTGATGGTGTTGCCGCCACATCAACAGCAACGCAGGGTAATGGTGTGCAAGATCCGTTGTTAATTCGTTTCAGTTCACAAGAAAATCCAGTTGATTTTTTTCCAACTGCAACGAATACGGCAGGTGATTTAAGACTTGGTGGAGGATCAACCTTTGTTCAAGCAGTAGAAACTAAACAACAAATACTAGTTTTTACCGATAAAACTCTTCATGCTATGAAGTTTATAGGCCCGCCATTTACATTTGGATTACAAGAATTATCCAAAAATATTACAATAATGAGTTCTGCATCTGCCATTGCAGTTGATGATTCTGTTTTTTGGATGGGTATAGATACTTTTTACATCTATTCAGGTGGTCAAACCATACAACTACCATGTCCTGTAAAAGACAAAGTTTTTTTAGATTTTAATTTAGAAGAAAAAGATAAAGTCCATGTAGGATCTAATTCTGAATTTGGTGAAATTATGTGGTTTTATCCATCTGCTGATCAAACTACTGTAGATTCTTATGTAATTTACAATTACATTGATAAGGTATGGTATTTTGGAACATTAGCAAGAGACGCTTGGTTAGACAGAGGTATTAGAACCAACCCAATAGCAACTGGTTCTTCATTGTTATACAATCACGAAGTAGGGTTTGATGATGATGGATCTGCCATGACGGCTTTTATAGAAACTGCACCTATAGATATTGGTGATGGTGACAAATTTGTATCAGTTAGAAGTGTAATCCCTGATGTTACTTTTGCTGGATCTACAGGCTCTGAAAATCCAGTTGCTAGTTTTACAGTAAAAGCAAGAAATTTTCCAGGTGCAAATTTTGATCAATCTACTGCTCTTGATGCAAGTAGAACATCATCTTCAACGGCATCAGTTGAGCAATTTACTAATAAATTAGATTATAGGATAAGAGGTAGATCTTTTGCACTAAAAGTGCAAACATCTACTTTAGGCACAAAATTTAAACTTGGAGTCCCAAGGATTGATATAAGACCTGACGGAAGAAGATAATGTTAGTTAATGGAATACCACAATATTTACAAAATTTGACTAATGCAAAAGTTGATTTGACAACGACTAATAACACAACTTTATATACTGTGCCTTCTGATGCTGATTTTAATGCCTCAATCATTAACTCAATATTAGTATGTGAAGATAGCGGTAATGCTGATACTATATCAATCACTGTAACAAACGGCAGTGATGTTTTTAACATTTTTAAAGTTAAAGCAGTGGGAGCTAATACAACAGAAGAATTGCTTACAAGAGATTTAATACTACAAAGTGGTGAGATATTAAAAGTACAAGCCGCAACAGCCAATAGATTACATGTTGTTGCAAGTATACAAGAATTTGCTAAAACAAGAATAACAACAAGTGCATTAACTGCTATATAGACTTAAATAGATAAATAAGGTAACATGACAAAATGAGTTTAGGTAAATTAATTAAATCTTTTGCTCCTATAGCTTTGAGTGCTTTTGCAGGCCCAGCAATTGGTCAAGGGTTAGGTGCGTTGTTTGGACCTGCTGCACAAGCAAGTTTTGCAAACAATCCTTTTTTAGTTAGAGCTGCCACGGGTCTTTTAACATCAAAAGCCGCGGGTCGGAAAAATAAAGACGCTTTAAGAGATGCTTTTTTATCAGGTGCTTTAGGTATGGCTTCTGACAAATTTCTTGGATCGGAGGGTCTTGCTACAGATGCTAAAAAATTTGAAGCTACACCGAGTGATCAAAAATTACCTTTTGCAATGACAAGAAGCGAACAAACTGTAGGTGGTGGAGCATCACCAATAAGTGGCAAACCACCCATTGAAAAAGCAAAAGATGCAATTCAAGGTGTTAGTCCTAAAACATTTAGTGGAGAATTGTTAAAAGCTGCTGGAGTCGCAGACGATAATTTATTTGCTAAATTATTAAATACAAGGCTTGGTGAGGGCTTAACTGCTGGATTAATAGCACAATTATTAGCTGGAGATGAAGAGGAACAGAAAAGAGAATTTGAGCAAAGACCATTTGGCTTTGGCGGGCCAGGAGGTCAACTTGGTGGTATAAGATTTGCAGCAGATGGTGGCTTAAGTAATCCTATGAATTTTCCAAGACGTAATGGTGGCATAGATCCATCAGAAGGTTCAGGCACGAAAGATGATGTGCCTGCTATGTTGATGGCTGGTGAATTTGTTTTGACTAAAGACGCAGTTAAAGGTTTAGGTGGTGGAGACCAAAGAAAGGGAATACAAAGAGCCTACGATATGATGGATAAACTTGAGGCGAGGGCGTAATGAGTACAGTAACTTATGAAAATATACAAAGATTACCACCTTTTCTTGAAGGTTTGCAAAAAAGACTTTTGCAAACAGGATTTGGTGTATTTGATGGCGAAGATCAAACTACTGCTGGCTTATTAGACAAACCATTAGGGTTGCCTTCAATACAGATTGCTGGTGCTGATCCCCTAACAACTAGAGCGGCAGAGTTAGGCGAACAAATGATCGGAGCACAAAGACCTTTTATTGAAGGTGCAAGAGATCAAGCGTTAGCTGGACAACAAGCACTTACGAGTGGTCTTGCCTTCTTGCAACCAGATAGCATACAGAGATTTCAAAATCCTTTTCAACAACAAGTTATTGACACAGCTATGCGTGAGCTTAATAGACAGGCAGATATTCGCAGAGCTGGTGCTGATGCGACTGCCGTTGGTTCAGGTGCTTTTGGTGGATCACGAGCTGGTGTTCAAAGAGCAGAACAAGAAAGAGGATTGCAACAAGTTAAAGCAGATACTTTATCAAAGTTGTTGTCAAGTGGTTTTGGACAGGCTTTAAAAGCCTCACAAGAGGCAGGTAGATTATCGGGTGGTCTTGGACAAGCATTTGGTACTTTAGCAGGCACCACAAGTGATGTAGGGCGTTTGCAACAAGCATTGGGTCAAGCAGATATATCTCAATTAACACAATTGGGTGCTTTAAGGCAAAGGCAACAACAAGCAGAGCTAGACGCACAAAGAGCGAACTTGTTACAACAAGCACAAGAGCCTTTTACTAGATTGCAATTAGGACAAAACTTGTTACAAGGTATGCCTAGTGCAAGTATTCCGTCAACATTCACACAAGCTACACAACCCGCTGCTAATCCGTTTTTACAAGGAATAGGTGCTTACACCACACTATCACAGATAGCACCATTCAGTGGTGGTCCTACAGCGAACAGAGGATAAGATGGCACCAAAACAAGGCTTAAATCTTGGAGACACAGACACTTTACTAAAAAGTTTGAATCTTCCTAGTCAACCAAAAACATTTGCAGAATTATCAAAAATGTATGGACAAGGATTGTTTTCAGGCGAGGGCCCTGCTGCTAAAACATTTATTCCCCCAGTTAAAAGTATGGAGCAAATGTATGGTGCTCCTAAAACAGAGGGTAGAAGAGCATTAAATTTTCTTATGGACATTCCCCTAGCGGCTCTTGAGGGGGGTAGATTAATTACTGGTGGCATCGGTGCTTTAACAAATCCTGCAGGTAATATAATCGCTGATTATTTATCACAAGTTACGCCAGAAGAATTTGAAAAAAGAACTGGTGGTCTAGGTGCGGGTCCAGAAATGTTTTTGCCAACCGATCAAACATCTTCAATTGCTGGATCAGATATTTTCACACAAGCAGGTCAAGATGCGTTAGCGTCTGAAACAAATGAGGCACTTAAAAATTTAATAGGTAAAAGTGTTGGTGATGTTGGTGCGTTTGATCCACAAGGTGAGGTTGATCAAGCAACTGTGGATAAAATAAAAAAACAACAACAAGCAGATATAAGCAAAAAAGATATTGCTCCAGACCCTTTCTTTGATGATGATGAGGGTGATGGAACTGGAGAGGATAGAACAACTGACGAAACAACAGAAGTAGAGGGTGCAGATACACCTGCAAAAAAAGCTACAGTTAAGGCTTTAGATGCTTTTTTAGAACAGGCTAGACCTGGCATAAAGCCAGGTAAATACGAAGATTATATTAAAGAATTTGGAGAAGCAACTGGATTAGACGTTTCTGGTGAGCCAGATACTAAACAAGCACTTATGTCTTTTGGGTTAGCTCTTATGCAAAACAGAGCAGGCAAGGGGTTTAATTTTAGTAATATATTAGGTGCCGTAGGTGAGGCAGGCGAGGCTGCAATGCCAGAGTTTAGTAAGGCAGTAAGTGAGGCTAAAGCTATTAGAGCTAAAGCTGGTGCTTTTGCTTTAAGCAAGAGAGAGTCAGATCAAAAGGAAGCAATGAACAGACGTTCATACGTTGTCATACCTAGAGATGGTGGATTGCAAAATAGCATACTAAAAAACACAGGTAGATTTGAAAGACTTAACAGTTATGAGTTAAACAATTTATTGGAAGACCCTGAATTTAACAAAAGATTCGAGGTTGTAGACGCTTCCTCTTTTAATGATATGACAAAAACTCTTATTAATGCTGCTAATAAAGATAAGAAAAAAGTATATTTAGAAAAACCTAGATCAGTTCCATTGTTTGGTGGATCTAAAATAACTTTTGATGTTTTTTATACAAATCCAAACAACCCAACTGGTGCAAAATCAAAAGTTGTTGCTCCAGACATAGCAGTAAATGCAATAGAAACAATGGAAAAAGGTTTAACAAGACGTATCGATAAGTTTAGAGATATTGCAAAAGTAATTAATCAAACAGGTGTGAGTGCCGCTGATCAAGTAAGATCATTTGGTAATCAATTAGCTATATCTTTTGGAATACCACTAGGAAAAGGCGAGACTGATCCAGTAAAACAATTAAACACATTGTTAACAGAACTCAAAGCAAGAAACGCAGCAGAAATTCTTGGTGAAAGTGGCAAGACTATATCTGATAATGACAGAAAGTTGGTTGATCAAATAGTTGGAGCAATAGATGTATTTGCTGGAGACGCTGATATTGGCTTACTTAAATCTAAACTTAATAGACTTTTCAAGCAAATTACCTTAAGTAAAAGAGATGAGATTGAAGAAGCTTATAGCAACTTAGAAAAATTTGGAGTTAAAGTAAACAGAGAGGGTGCTGGAACATTAGGAACTAAGATGGTTGTTGGTGAAGATGGCGTATATAGATTTCAAGCTCAAGAGACAACATAATGGCTATAATTAATGTTGAAACCCCACAAGGCATAGTTAAGGTTGAAATAGCTGGAGATCAACCAACGCAAGAAGAAGCAGATGCTATAAGATCACAGTTTTTTAAAACACAAAAACGAGATCTTACTTTTGATGATTTAATAGAAGAAACAAAAACTACACAACAGAAACAAGTTGCGACTCCACAAGCAAATTTTGATACAGAATCTGGTATTCAAGATGCAGGTTTAAGAGCCTTACTTTCAAGTGCTGAAAACAAGGCAGAAGAAGAGAATATTCTTGCCACACAAGGTTTTAGCAGAGAAGATTACACAAGGGATAATAGAGGCAGATTAGCATTAACGCCAAGTGGTGCTAGAAAAGTAGGTGTAGAAACAGATAAAAATGTTCTTATTGATGAAGAGGGTTTTAGCAGAAACGATCTATCTGATCTAGCAGGCATTATACCAGAACTTGGTCTTGGTATAACTGGTGCAATTAAAGGTGCTGCAGTCGGATCAACAATAGCTCCCGGCATTGGAACATTGCTTGGTGGAGCAATTGGTGCATTTATCGGTGGTGGTGGTGGCTCTCTTGTAGAAGAGGCTATTGAGGGTATCGCTGGTGTTTCCGAACAAAGTGCCAAAGAGATTGCAACAGATGCTGCTATTGAAGGTGGTATAGCTGCGGCTGGAGAACTGTTGTTCGGCATACCTATATTAGCTTACCGAGCCATAGCTCCATCTGGTAAAAAATTTATACAAGAGGCAAGTAAAGAAGATTTAAGAATTACTGCTGAGGGTATTAAAAGAGGTTTAGAGCCTACTATTGCACAAATAAAAGGAAGACCTATTGCTGCAAAGTTTCAACAATTACAAGAGAGTGTATTAGGTGGGTCACCAAGAACACAAAAAATAGCGGCAGCTATGGAAAGAGAGATAGGCGAACTAAACAAGCTTATAAGTCAAGGTGTGACAGAGGGTAGTGAAAAATCAGCTGGTGAGTTGTTTATTGAGTTCGAGAAAAAGTTTGGTAAAGAATTAGCTAAGAAACAAACACAAGCTTATGGATCTATAATGACTGCTCTGAAAGAGTCTGCTGATAATTTAGCAGGTGGCTTAGAGCGTAATCAACTATTAGATGATAATATATTCAACTTTGTACAACAATCTGCAAAGAACTTTGAAAATACAATGTCTCAACAATGGGCAACAATAAACGAGGTTATTGAAACATCTATTGGTGATGCAAGAATTTTACCAACTAATCTTGTTAAAGATGTTGCAGATTTAGCAGAAAAGAAATTTTTAAAGGCAGGAACTGGTGAACTAGCTACAGAAGAAGGAAAAGTAGGTTTAAAACTAGCTGGAGTATTGAGAGGGTTAGGCGATAAGTCCTCTTTCACAGACGCATATCAATTAAGAAGAAAACTTTGGGATCTTAAAAACGCACCGAAAACAGCAGAGGAAATTGAACAAAAGGCTATCATTGATAGTTCTATAAATCTTAGTCAAGTTTGGGATGATGCCATTCGTAAAGTTGACAACTTACTTATGGATACAAATATTACTGCTTTGACAGATGATATAACTAAACAACTAGGTTCAGAGGCGTTTAACAAAATTAAAGTTGCATCTAAATTGTTACCAACAGCAAGAAAACAATTTAGCGAAGGCACTAAATTATATGATGATATATCCGCGTCTTTAGGATCAAAAGATTTAGTATCTCAAATGAGGAGTGGAGCCTTTGACATCACAAGGCCTGGAGCTTTAACTGGATTAACTCAAAAAATTATTGGTAAAGGTGGCACACCTACTGGTTTAAAGAGATTAAAAAAAGCGTTAGATGACACGCAATATAATCAAATAAAAGGTCAGATGGGTAGAGATTGGTTGCAGAGTGCCTTAACTAAAACTGGCTTTGCATCAATCAAACCAACTAATTTTAAACCAAATGAATTTATAAAATCATTAGATGATTTAGGTGAAACTGGCGTAGAACTTTATGGTAGGGCAGAATACAATAGATTAAAGCAAGTTGCGAAAGGTTTTGAAGACTTAAAACTAACAAACATTGATGAAGAAGTATTGTCCAACGCTGTCGCACAAGGATTAGATCAAGGTGTTGCAAATGCCGTTAGGGGTGCTTTGGATACATTGGAAGAAACTTCAAGATTAAGGTCTAATAGTGTATTTGCTAAAATTAGAAATAATAGATTAGATCCTGAAGAAGCTTTAGATTTAGTAATGTCTCCAGGTGCTACTCGTGGCGACATTAGAGCTGTTATGGAGTTTTTTAAAGACAGTCCTGCAGAGTTAAAAACTATTAGAGGCACTTATGTAGAAAATATGCTCGATAATGTTGGTGCAGTAACAAACGCTGATAGTATGAAACAATTAGCTAAAAACATAGCAAGAGCAGATAAGAGCAATAAGTTAGATATAGTGTTTCCTAATGTTGGAGAAACTGCTGGTCAAGCACAGAACATTAGAGATTTTGGAAAAATTTTAAATAGAATATCATCAAACATTCCAAAAGGTGATTTGGTTGCTCAAGGTATATTGGCAAACATTTTTAATAACATTGGCAGAATTGCAAAAATGTTTGTGTTAGGTCAACTGTTTACTGGTAAAAAAGCTATGAAAGAAATAGTTGAAGCATCTAAAAAATTAGACAACACTGCTAGTCCGACTGCCGAACAACAAAGAGTATTTTTAGATGCTGTGGCTAACGCTTTTAGACCTGGACAAGCAACAACACAAACAATTCAAGAAGGCGTAAGAGACACATCTAATCAATTACAAGCGTTATCTGAGAGCAGTGGCATAAATCAAGCAGTTGGTAACATCGTAAATCAAACGACTAATCAGATTAGAAATGTGCAACCAGTAAATCCAAATACAAACATAGGTAAAATAGATGTTACAAGTCCAGGTGTTGGTGCTGCATTAGGTTTAAATCCAACAGATCAAGCGATAGCAGCTAGAAGAGGATCGCCATTGACTGTGCCAAAAGAACAATATGAAAGTTTATTTAATCAATGAACATAGATGAGTTAAGAGAAGAAATAGCACACGATGAGGGTGTAAAAAAAAATGATTTAGGCCAACATGTCGTGTACCTCGACCACCTCAACTTACCTACGCTTGGAATTGGGCATTTAATAACTGAATGGGATGAAGAGTATGGTAAACCTATAGGCACAGAGGTATCTGAAGAAAGAGTAAACGAACTATTTGCAAAAGATATTGAAACAACAATATCAGAGTGCAAAGAATTATTTGACAACTTTGATGAGTTACCAGAAGAGGTAAAAAAAATCTGTGCAAACATGATGTTCAATATGGGCAGACCACGTTTAAGTGGATTTAAAAAATTTCGTGCTGCGATAGCAAACAACGACTGGCAAGAGTGTGCCGTTCAGATGGAAGACAGCCGTTGGCACAAACAGGTAACAAACAGAGCGAATCGCCTAATATCAAGAATGAGAGCGGTCGAGAGTACCTAATCCCAACGTCTTTACGTTGCTTGTAATATCATGTTTTTCATATTCATTATCAACCATTAATCCAATTTGTTGACGTATGTTTCTACGCTCTTTATCGCATATAATTTTCAATTTATTATAGGTGCTAACATCTATACCTATTGACTTGAACTTTGATGGGTCTGCCATTATACTACCTCCATGACTTATAAATACCCAATTATACCCAAAAAAACCCGAAGACCAAACAAATATTTCGCAAAAAAAACTGTGGCTATGGGATTAAAGTTTGACAGTAGATGGGAAGCAGAGCGTTGGGGTCAGTTAAAAGCTATGGAAAGAGCTGGTGTAGTTACACAATTAGAACGTCAAATTACATATGAATTAAGTATTAATGACGTTAAGATTTGTAATTATATAGCAGATTTTAGATACCTTCTTGAAGAAGAAGATGGCTTATCAAGACTGGTTGTGGAGGATGCAAAAGGCATACAAACGCCAGAGTTTCGTTTAAAAAAGAAAATGATGAAAGCCATACATAATATAGATATTTACCTTTCTTTCAAAAAAAAATAATAAACCTTATTGACAATTAGGTTATGTGTGCCTATGTTATAGGTATCTAGTGTCTATTTTATATAAAGAGAAAGGAATAATTATGGATTTAGATTTTTTACATATGCCTTTGCAGGATTTGTTCAAGTATCGTGAAGACTTGAAGAACCAAATCCAAGCGTTAAAGGATAAACAAGCTCATCTTAATGATGACCTTGCAATTAGGTTTGGCAACACTGCAAGAAATAAACTTGCAGATGATGGCAAAGATTATGGCTCTGTAACATTACATGAGCATGGCTATAAAGTTAAAGTTAGCTTGAGGCAAAAGGTTACTTGGGATCAAGAAGGTCTTGCACAATCTTTAATGGATATGAATGAAGATGATGCTAGGCATTATGCTAAGATTACTTATGGCATTGATGAACGTAAATACAACAATGCACCTCCTGCTATCAAAGCAAAACTACAAGAACACAGAACTGTAGAACTTACTGGTACATCTGTGGATATTACGGAGGATACTAATGGCTCTTAAGATTATTACTGCTGATGAAAGGTTAGCTGAAAAGCGTGGTCATAAGATTGTAGTCTGTGGTCAAAGTGGTGTGGGTAAGACAACTCTTGCCCGCACACTTGATCCAGATACTACTTTGTTTATGGACTTGGAAGCTGGTGATGCAGCTATTGAAAGATGGCCTATTGACGTTATTAGACCAAAAACTTGGGAAGAATGTAGAGATTTTGCATGTTTCTTAGGTGGTCCTAATCCAGCTCTAACACCTGAACAACCATACTCAGTGGTTGAATACGAGAGAGTTTCACAGATGTATGGTGATTCTATTGAGATGATGAAAAAGTATGACAGCATCTTCGTAGATAGTATTACTGTAGCAGGTAGATTGTGTTTTCAATATTGTTTAGGACACCCTGATAACAAATCAGATAGAACTGGCAAGATTGATACAAGAGCCGTCTATGGTATGCAAGGTCGTGAGATGATGTCATGGCTTACTCATTTGCAACATATCAGATCTAAAAATGTTATCTTTGTTGGCATTTTAGATGAAAAGGTTGATGACTATGGTAGAACTCTGTATGAGTTACAGATTGAAGGTTCTAAAACTGGTCGTGAGTTACCTGGCATTGTTGATGAGGTAATTACTATGGCAGTAATGCCAAGTGAGGAACATGGTCCTTATAGGGCTTTTGTATGTCAAACACTTAACCAATGGGGTTATCCAGCAAAAGATAGATCTGGTCAATTAGAAGTAATTGAGGAACCACATCTTGGTAAGCTATTGGCAAAAATTAGTGGTAGGTCAAATGAAGAAAGGGATTTAAACTTCGTTGACCCTAATGCAATCAAATCTAGCGAAAAAGGAGATACTAAATGATTGATTTTAATGAAGTCCCAACTGGTGGTGGCGGTGGAGGAGATTTTGAGTTAATTCCTGCTGGCACTGTAGCTCGTGTTATTTTAACTATGAAAAGGGGTCCTGAAGTTATCCCTGATTATTCAACACAACCTATGTTTAAGCAAGGTCAAACTGGTACTAAGTGGCTTGAGTGTGAGTTCACTGTTGTTGGTGGCAAGTATGATAAACGTAAGTTTTGGCAGAATATCATGGTTGATGGTGGCAAGATTAATCCTGAAAGCGGTATGCCTTGGTGTAAAGAAATTGGCATCAGAACTTTTAGAGATATTATTAATAGCACTTTTGGTCTTGATCCAAATGACACCTCACCAGAGGCAGCCATGAAGAGAAAGGTCAATGACTTAAACGTGCTTGATGGTGCAGAGTTTTGTGTCAAGGTAGCCGTTGAAAAAGGCACTAATGGCTACGCAGATAAGAATAAAATGATGGTTGCTCTTGCTGTTAATAGCAATGAGTACATTGGTTCTGCACAAGCACCTCAGACTAATAATACACAACCTCAACAACCTAATGGTAACAGTCCGTTACCACCTTGGGCAAAGAAGTAGGTTTCTAGGTTTCTAGCGGCAGGACTGCTTTCTCGTCTGCTAGAGTCGGTTTGGGTAGCACCGATGCCGCAAAGCTACCCATTTAACTAGGAAACAAACATGATTTTAAGACCATACCAAGAAGTAGCAGTAGACGATGCTTCAACTGCTTTAGACAAACACAAGAATACAATTGTGGTTGCACCGACTGGTGCAGGCAAAACAATTATGTTATCTGCATTGGTTGGCAAGAGATACAAGGTAGGTAATAAGGTTCTTATTCTGCAACATAGAGATGAGTTAGTAAGACAGAATAGAACTAAGTTCTCTAAGGTTAATCCAAACATTACAACTAGCATCGTTGATGGGTCAGAAAAAGACTGGTCTGGCAACACAATATTTAGCATGGTGCAAACATTATCAAGAGAAAACAATTTAAATAACATCAATCACTTTGACTTAGTTGTGGTTGATGAAAGTCATCATGCAGTAGCAGATACATATATGCGTATCATTGACAAAGTTAAACAAGCAAATGAATCAGTAGAGATCGTTGGCTTTACTGCAACACCTAATCGTGGAGACAGAAAAGGTCTTAAAAAAGTATTTACCAACTGCTCACATCAAATTGAGATTAACACATTAATCAGAGAAGGTTTTTTAGTGCCACCTAAAACATACGTTGTTGATGTGGGTGTGCAGAAAGACTTACAAAATGTTCGCAAGACAGTAACTGATTTTGATATGTCAGAAGTTGAAAAGATTATGAACAAACGTGCCATTAATGAGAAGATTGTTCAAGAATGGCAAGATAAGTCTAATGAAAGAAAGACAGTTGTTTTTTGCAGCACAATTACTCATGCACAAGATGTTTGCGATGAGTTTAGAAAAAAAGGTATCAGAGCAGAAATTGTAACTGGTGATACACCAAGCGAACAACGTAAAGAAATATTATATGATTTAGAACATGGTGATGTGCAGGTCGTGGTCAATGTTGCTGTATTAACAGAAGGCTTTGATGCACCACCAATTAGCTGTATTGTTCTTACAAGACCATGTTCATATAAATCAACGATGGTGCAGATGATTGGTCGTGGTCTGCGAACAATCAGTCAAGAAGAATATCCTGGAGTAATTAAGAAAGATTGTATCGTCTTGGATTTTGGCACCAGTGTTTTGACACATGGGTCACTTGATGAGGGCGTTGACCTTGATGGTGCTCAAGCAAACGTAAATGGAGCAACACCACTTAAAAACTGTCCAGAGTGTCAATCTGAAATCCCATTGTCATCAAGAGAATGTCCTATCTGTGGACATGAGTTTGGCACTCAAGATAAAGAAGTTCTTGATAACTTTACCATGACAGAAGTTGATCTTATTGACAGATCACCATTTAGATGGCTTGACTTGTTTGAGAATAATAGATGTATGATGGCAAGTGGTTTTAATGGATTTAGTTTAGTTGCACATTTAGATGACCTATCTGTAGCTCTTGTAAAGCGTAATAAAGGGCGTTTGAGGGTTGTTAGTGTTGGAACTAAGGAACAAGCAGTTGCGTCTGCTGATGACTTCCTAAGAGGCATAGAAGATGGTGATGGTTCAAAGAAAGGTAAAAGATGGTTAAATCAAGGTGTGAGTGTAAAGCAAAGAGACGCATTAGCACAATTAGGTCAGTTTGTTAGACCTATGGATTTTAGTTGGAATAAATATAAAGCAGCCTGCTGGTTAAATTATTTGTGGAATAAAAAAGAAATTGATGCAAAAATTTTAACCTATTACGAAGGAGATGATAATGCAGCGTAGTGAAGCGTTGAAAAAAGTAGACTTAATTATTAATGGACCAAGAGCTAAATCTCATGGAGATGCCACAGAGACACATACTTATATAGCTCAAATGTGGAATATATTATTGAGAAAAAAATTAAAAGAGCCTTTAGACATACATGATGTTTATAGGGCTATGATTGGTATTAAACAAATTAGAAACAGTCAGAATCCAAAAGTCGATGACAACATGATTGATATTATTGGATATGCTGCATTAGCTTTGGAGGCAAAAGATGGCAAGAATGGTAATTGAATATACTATCCAAGAGGAAAACAAAGTTGGTATTGAAAACTTTAAAGATGGCAAGATGTTTGTTCAGTTTAGTTTTGATGATCATCCAGACGTTACTGCAGGTAAGATGCAAGATGCGTTAGTCAATGTGATGCACAAAAATAAAGATTACGTTTTAAGTATAGTCTTCATTGCTAAGTTTGAAGGCGTAACAATGGCAGAGGGTGCTCTGTACAAAGAAGGAGAAGGTAGATGGATAAACCCACAATCGGAGACGATTCACTAAAAAATTTAACTCAATTATTTACAAGAATTGGTTGGGATAAAAAGTTAAGCGAACTAACTGAAGATGAGATAGTCGCAACAATATTGATTATGCAATTTTCAAAAAGGATAGATTCAGATGAACAATATACAAAAGACAGACTCGACAAACTACTTCTTGAATATGTCTACGAAAAACAAGACGACACAATCGATGAAGACGAAATACCTTTTTGAAGAAGTTATTGATGAAACTATTGTAGACAAAAATAGAAAAGAGCCTAGACGTAAATATTTAGGTGCATCAATGTTAGGAGATAGGTGTGCAAGAAAAATACAGTATATTTATACTGGTTGCGAACCTGATGAAGAAAAAAAGTTTAATGCTAGGACTTTAAGGGTGTTTCAATTAGGACATGAGCTAGAAACAAGTATGGCTGGTTGGATTAGAAATGCAGGATTTGACATAAGAACTATGGATAGTAATGGCGAACAATTTGGTTTTTCAATAGCAGATGATGAGATCAAAGGACACATAGATGGTGTGATTTGTTCTGGTCCTTTGAGTGTTAGTTATCCAATGTTATGGGAATGTAAGTCTGCTAATGAGAAAAAGTTTAGAGATTTCAAGATGAAAGGCATAAAAGCTAATCATACTTACGAAGTGCAAGTTGCGTTATATCAAGCATACATGGAGCTAACAGATAATCCTTGTTTGTTTACAGTTATTAACAAAAACACTAGCGAGATATTTTATGAGCTTGTTCCGTTCAATCAAGAGTTAGCACAATATGCCAGTGATAGAGCAGTTGATATATTAAGAGCATCAAAGCAAAATGAAACCTTACCTAGAATAGCACAGAACAGAGATGTATTTGACTGTAAATTTTGTCAGTTTGCAGACACATGTTGGGAAGATGGTTGATGGTGACACAGAAGGTAGCAAAGTGCCACCATCAAGGGGAATGGTAATGAACATTATAAAGTTTGGCAACAGTAAAAGAACTATGGATGCAAAGGAATTAGTTGAGCTAATTAGTGAGAGAGTTCCTGCAAATGTTCAGATTGATTTACTAAAAGATACTTATCCACAAGGTGTTGTAAGAGGAGATCAATTTACTATTGGCTCACTTGGTGGAGAAGCAGGTAAATCTCTTAAAATAGACATAAACCCTAGATCACCATACTTTATGAAAGGTCAAGATTTTAATGGTGCAGATGGGGTTGGAGGTATTGTTAAAATATTAATGGAGGGCAGAAACATGAAGTTGCCTGAAGTTAAAGAATTTTTTGATGATTACTTAGATGATGACACATCAAGACCAGTTGAAAAAATAAGTTCTATTGTTGACCCTAACATACAACAGATAAATCTAAACACACCCTATGATAGCGAACATAAGTATCTTAATGCACAAGGTGAATTGCTTTGTCTAGTTCGCAGATACAACGCAAAGGATGATGAGGGCAACCCTATTTTAGATAGTCATGGTAAGCCTAAAAAAGAGTTTAGGCAGTTCACTGGTGGCAGTAACTATCCAAAGATGCCAGATGTTCGACCACTCTATAACATACCGAACATAGTTGCGTCAGATAAAATAATATGGGTAGAGGGCGAAAAGTGTGCAGATGCACTAAATGAGCTTGGTTATACTGCCACATGCACAATGGGTGGTGCTGGTATGTTGTCCAAGAAGTCTGCAAATCTATTTGACTTTTCACCTCTGCATGAGAAAGAACTTATAATATGGCCTGATAATGATAATGCTGGTCGTAAATTAGCAGAACTTGTGCAAGAACTTGCTTTAAATGCTGGTGTTAAATCAGTAACTACATTAACACCACCAAGGGGTAAGCCCGAAAGATGGGATGTTGTTGACGCTGTAGCCGAACAATTCAACATAAATGAGTTTCTTAACACAAATGTAAAGCAAGTTAAAAAGAATATTAATCTTCTTGATGATAGTTTATTAATAAATAGATTTGTTGGTGATGCACCAGTGCAGAAGTTTTTGATAGCGAACACTCTTCCGTTAGCTGTGCCAATTATATTTTCTGCCGCAGGAGATGCTGGTAAAGGTATGATGACACTTGACCTAGCTATGAAAGTATCAAGTGGCTTATCAATGTCAGAATCTTTTGGTGGCACAATTAGTGAGTTTGGTAATTCTATTATATTTACTGCTGAAGATGATGAGGCAGAGATGCACAGAAGAATAGAAAGGCTTGATATAAACAATCAAAGATCAAGCTATGAGCATGAATTAAGGATTGTAAGTTTGCCTAATGTTGGTGGCGTGTTTCCTATATTACAAGAAACACATGATGGCTATAGAACAAGCGATGAATTTGATAAACTTTACGAACAAATACTACAAATGAAGAACTTAAAACTTATAGTCTTTGATCCATTAGCATCTTTTGTACACGCAGATGTTAATGCAGATTCAGCGGCGGGTGCAGCATTAACTGGCTTACTTGCACAGATAGCTACAGAAACTGGTGCGTCAGTAATTATGTGTCACCATATGACAAAGATAAAAGAAGACACAGTTGTTAGTACACCTGAACAAGCAAGAAATATGATTAGAGGTACGTCAGCATTGGTTGATGGTGTTCGTTGTGCTTTTGCTCTATGGCAAGTAGATGAAGCAACTGGTAGAAGACGTTGCCAAGATCTAGGCATAGATTATCAAAGAAACAAATGCTTTGATGGTGCAGTAGTAAAATCTAATGGTCCAGCAAATAGAAATATTAGACATTTTATAAGAGATGAGTTTAGTGGATTGTTGTTAGATAGAAGTGATGATATTTCAAGATTACATACTGGATCTAACAAAGAGATAAAAAAGACTGCATTGTTCAACTGGATTGCAGATTGTGAAAGAGAGGGTAGAGCAATGACACAACAGTCAGGTGCAGATGCTATCTTACAACGTATGTCTGCTGATACAGACGCACCTAACGTGCTTAACAACTGCACACAACGTATGATTGATGGTCTTGTAAGAGAGCTTATACAAGAGGGTAGGATCGCCAAGTATTCTTTCAGTACAAGTGGTGGTCGCAAGTGGTTAGGCACGATAGATGGCGATATGAGCAGAGGTGAATACGAAGCAACTACTGCGAGGGATAATGTATAAACTTCCAGACAATAATTGTGTAATTAGCTTTAGTGGTGGCAGAACTAGTGGCTTTATGTTGAAACAAATCATTGATAACAACAATGGTTTACCAGATAACGCAGTGGTTTGTTTTGCGAACACTGGTAGAGAGATGCCACAGACACTTGAGTTTATTAATGATTGTTCGCTCAACTGGGGAATAAAAATTGTTTGGTTAGAATATGATTTAAATGACGAAAATAAACATGTTTTTAAAATTGTAGACTATGAAACTGCCAGTAAGAAAGGCGAACCATTTGATAAATTAATAAACAAACATCAAATGTTGCCTAACCCATTAGCAAGATTTTGTACTGGGAGTTTGAAAAGAGACACCATAAGTAAATATTTAAGAAGCCTTGGTTGGAAAAGATGGCACAACATAATGGGTATAAGATCAGATGAGAAGCATAGATGTAAAGATGGTTTTCAAAATAGTTTTTATCCTCATTATCCAATGGTTGAAGCTAATCACAGCTTAATTGACGTTGATAGGTTTTGGAACGAACAATCTTTTAAACTTAACTTACCAGTTGTTAAAGGTAAAACCATAAAAGGTAATTGTGATTTGTGTTTCCTTAAATCTGAATCACAACTTGCATCTATGGTCAGAGATCACCCTGAGTTGGCTCAATGGTGGATTGATGCCGAACAAAGACTTAACAAAAGGTTTGAACGTAAGAGAAGTATGAAAGAGTTTGCTAAATTTGTTAATGCACAACAAGATTGGATATTTAATGATGAGGCTTATCTTTGCCAACAAGATGGTGGGGAGTGTACAGGTTGAAGATAGTAGATTTATTTAGTGGTATAGGTGGATTTAGTTATGCCGCCGAACAAATAGTGGGTGGCTTTGAGACAATAGCTTTTGTTGAACAAGATGATTATTGTCAAAAAGTCTTGCGTAAACATTGGCACGATGTACCAATATATAGTGATATAAGGAGTTTTAATGCAAAAGAATACAAAGAAGCAGACATCGTTGTTGGAGGTTTCCCTTGCCAACCCTGGTCGGTTGCAGGATCTCAAAGAGGCAGCGAAGATGACAGAGATCTCTGGCACGAAATGGTTAGGGTTATTGAAGACATACGGCCTAGATGGATCATTGGCGAAAATGTGTCAGGCTTTGTTACAATGCCAATGGGTCTCAGAAGAAGTCTCGTTGACTTGGAAAGTATCGGGTATAAAGCCATACCATATCTTATTCCAGCTGCAGCCGTCGATGCCAAACATAGACGAATGCGATGCTGGATTGTGGGCTACTCCGAACACGATGGATCATCTACCACCACGTTCAGAGGAGGGAACAACCAAGTTAATGGAGGGTCAACGCAAGGGCAGAACCAAACCAGCGAACTTGAGGGAGCAAGTAGACGAACAGACGATGAATTTGTACAAACAGACATCTTCGACCTTATGGCCGACACCCACCCATCAAACGGCAGGAACAGGGCCGATGATGAAAACATTGGTGACAAAAGAGGGAACTCCAGCAAAACAGGGAGAGAGAGCCTACAATCCGAAAACAGGCAAACACGTTCAAGTAACTTTGAATCGAGCAGTCAATCTTTGGCCAACACCCAACGCAAGTCCAGTAACAGTATCACAAACAGTAGAAGCGACCATGAAACTAAGAGGGAGGGACAGAAATCAAGGTCAATTGATGGAGGCGGTAGTAAACAAGATGTGGCCAACACCGACAACACAAGAGATAGAACACCCGGAAGCGGAGTTGACAGCGAACAACAGACGCTTGAGCAAGGACGGGAAGACATCTCACAGTCTGAATTTAGCGGACAGCGTGAAGATGTACCCAACACCGAGAGCAAGGGATTGGAAAGACGGATACACAGTACCGCCGTCAGTTCAAAAGGGAACGAGAGCACACACTCTAGGGACATTTGTGGCGGAGAAAGAATCAATGTGGCCTACACCGACAACAAAGGGGTACGGACATGCGTCAATGGGTCAGACGATGATCTTCAGAAAGAAAGTGGAGAGAGGAGAGCTGACCGAACAACAAGCGGAACAGATGTTGGGAGTAACGCTAAGACCACCAAGAATGGAAAAATGGGATTATCCGAAAAAGGAGATGTTCCCTACGCCATCGGCAAACGAAGATGCAGCGGGTCGGCCAGGGGGGAAGATGCAAAAGATGTTAGGCAACCATCCTTCCGTGAGAGACCAGTCCTCTGGAACCCTGAACCCAACGTGGGTCGAGTGGCTAATGGGGTACGAAATAGGGTACACCGACTTAGATGTTTAGGGAATAGTATCGTTCCCCAAGTGGTAGCTAGGATATTTTATGCAATCAAGGAGGCAGAAAATGATAAATAAGTACAAAAGATGTGCTGATTGCGATAAATTTGTCCGTGATAAAAAAGAAACTTTATGTAATAGATGTAAAAAACGTAGGTTATTATTAAGAGAGAAAAAAGACATTGATATTGGATCACAGTATTGTCCAGAGGAACAACTGTTTGAAGACGACCCTCGTGCATTAAGAGAAATAGAGTATGGTAGAGTGCATAGAGCAACAACTCATGTATTTGGTAGAAGTATTTTAGATGATTTAGGTTGACATGAGTGCCTATTGTAATTATATATAATGTATAAAGATGGTGATCATCGATCACTCCTTTTGTTTTAAAATGTTTGTTTAAAAAAGACCCAGCTAAAAACTGGGTCTTTTTTTTGTCTTGACATTGGCATTGATTTCCTATTATAACTATCTTATACTAGCAAAAAGGAGATTGATATGGGCGAGTATGAATGACATTGGCATTGATTTCCTATTATAACTATCTTATACTAGCAAAAAGGAGATTGATATGGGCGAGTATGAATGTTTAGATTGTAACGAAATGTTTTGGGCTGAAGAACCACCTTATCCATTAGACATCTGCGATGAGTGTAAAGAAGAGAGAAAGGAGAGAGCTAATGACTGCTTATCAAAATAACTTTCTGATTGAAGTTGAGGAATATTTTGGTGCATTATTGACAGATGATGGACTAACAAACGATCAAGCCTTAGTCTTAGTTAAAAAACGATATGGTGAACACGGACATGAATATGTCTGTGATCTAATTAAGAAGGAGGAGCAATATGAATACTAAATACTTGAAATTGCATATTCATAAAACAACAATTCACAAAAAGCCAAGTGCTTTAGTAAAGTACTACAGAAAGTTTGTTGAATGGTTAAAATGTTTTTAATGATTTGCGTTGTTTGGGTTGAAGGCTCAAGATACATGGGTGGTAAAACCAATTGTATGTGGCACATCAGCAAGGTTGAATATAGAACCCTTGAAGAGTGTAGGGCAGATATAAACAATAGCAAAAGACTGGTTTTAGGTCGGCTCAGAGATGAGTTCGGTGATAAGCCAGATGATTACAACGTACAAGCTAATTGTCTTAAGGCTGCTTAATGTTGGTAATCATAGAATCGCCTTACAAAGGTAAGGTAAAACAAAACTTAGCATACGCAAAAAAGTGTATGTTTGATTCATTAATGCGAGGCGAGTCACCATTTGCCTCGCATTTACTTTATACGCAAGTGTTAGACGATGCGATTAAAAAACAAAGAGATATGGGCATGGAAAGAGCTTTCAACTGGTACAAACACGCAGATCTTATGGCAGTTTATATAGACAAAGGTATATCAGATGGCATGAAAAAGGGCATCGAAGTAGCAGAAAAGCTCGGAATACAAATGGTTTATAGGACATTAAATGGAAGTAATAATAGAAGGTAGCACAGTATATAATGGCGACTGTTTAGAAGTCATGGATACAATAGATAAATGTTCGGTTGATAGCGTGGTAACTGATCCTCCGTATCACCTTACATCAATAGTCAAAAGATATGGTAAAGAAGGTTCTGCACCACCAAAAGATTACAATCAGTCTGGTGTGTTTAAGCGAACATCAACTGGTTTTATGGGCAAGGAGTGGGATGGTGGTGATATAGCTTTCCAGGCGAACACATGGCGTAAATGTTATGAGTTGCTTAAGCCTGGAGGTCATTTGATAGCGTTTAGTGGATCACGAACATATCATAGAATGGCAGTTGCCATAGAAGATGCCGGGTTTGAAATCAGAGATCAATGTATTTGGCTGTATGGCAGCGGGTTTCCTAAAAGTCATAATGTAGGAGATGGGTGGGGTACTGCGTTGAAACCTGCACATGAACCAATGGTGTTGGCAAGAAAGCCTTTGTCGCAGAAGTCGGTAGCAGACAACGTGATGCAGCACGGAACTGGTGCAATAAATATTGATGCTTGTAGAATAGAAGGCGAAGTCAAACATCCTAAAACAATGCCAGACTTCCGAGATCAAGGCGAACAAAGTAAGGCTGCAATTGGTGTGGACAAGCTATCGTTTGGTCAGACATCTAACGCCAAGCGTAAAAAAGTTGTTCGCAAAGCTCGAACAGCAGATGGCGTGTGGACTGATGATAATAGTGGCATGAAGTCGGAGGGATCGGAGTACGCAGATGCAGACCCAAGAGGCAGATGGCCCAGTAACATTATGCACGACGGAAGCGAACAAGTGCAAGAAATATTCCCAACAACCATTAGCACGGAAGTTAGCAGACAGCGAACACATAAAGGGATTTGGACTGCTGGTGAGCTTGCTGATACCGAACAATTCATGCCAGCTTATGGAGATCATGGTAATGCTTCAAGGTATTTTTATTGTGCAAAGACATCAAAAGATGAGCGTAAGTTTGGACTAGGAGCTGATATAAAGGCGAACACTCACCCTACAGTTAAACCAGTTGAGCTAATGAGATACCTTGTTCGCTTAGTTACGCCCAAAGGAGGGCTAGTTCTCGATCCGTTCATGGGCAGTGGATCAACTGGCATGGGTGCAAGAGAAGAGGATTTTAGTTTCATTGGAATAGAAAAAGAAAGCGAATACTACGAAATTGCCAAAGCCAGAATAAAAAATGTAAAACCACAGTTAAAATTGTTTGACATATAGGTAATGAGTGCTTATATATACAAGATAACATTTAAACGAAAGGATATGATAATGTTTAACAGAAAGTACAAAAGCAAGAATGACCAAAAGGTTTATGACGGCTATGTAAAATTAGGTGTGTCAAAAGAAATGCACCCAACAACTTGCAATTCTGGTGCAACTACTAGAAATGTTTACAAATCTGGTTACAAAACTGGATTAGATAAATCATACAAAGATTCTTATACAAAGTATGGTCATTCTAATTCTTATACTAGACCAATGTATTGGGCGGGTTTTGATCTTGCACAGTACGAAAAAGAGAAAGGTTTAGTGTAATGTTGTATGGTGCATATGGTGCTAATCTAAATATGTCCAATATGGAAGTGCGTTGTCCACAAGCAAAGCCTATGATTAGTTTTATGCTTAAGGACTACAAACTTGTATTTAATAGTGTTGCAGACATCATTAAGTGCAAGGGTGCAGAAGTGCCTATTGGCTTATGGAAGATTACAGATAAGTGTGAGAAAGCCTTAGATAGATTCGAGGGTTTCCCATATCTGTATAAAAAAATGTATGTAAAAAATCTTGATATTCCAGGAGCAAGAGGAAAGTGTATGTTCTATGTTATGCGTAGAAAAGGGTATGGTGTTCCACCAGCTCATTATTACAATTGTCTTGCACAAGGTTATGAAGATTTTGGCATGGATAAAGACTATTTGTGTTGGGCTGTCCGTGAGGCAGAGGAGGCACAAGGTCTTAAACTTAATCTAGCAAGAAAGGTAGGCTCATAATGAGTAAATTAACTAAATTAAAGGAGAGTCAAAGACTAAGTGTGTTATCAGATATTTACAAAGACTGGTGTAAATCTAATAATATGCCAAAGCATGATGATGGTAATTATTATAGTGCAGATGATATTGTGCTTGATTATTATCAACAAATGCCATTTGAACCAACGGAACAACAATGGAAATTTCTATCTGCGTTCCGTAAAATTTGGGAATATGCAGAGGAGATGAACTAATGACTAAATTAAAAGTAGGTCAAAGTTTAGGTAAAAATATGGTTGCCTTACCTGAAAATGTTGGCTTGGCATCAGATCAGGTATTTCTGCTTGACGGCTATACTAAAGTTCGTTTTCCAGCTAATGCGTTTGGTAAAAGCAAAGGTGTTGGCTCAGAGCGAATGTGGGTCAAGATCATTGATGGCGATACTGCAAATGGTGTTGGTGTGCTTGAAAACGAGCCCATGTATAGTGATTTCAAACTACATCAAAAGGTAAAGTATAAGGAAAATGAAGATGGTTTCCCACAATTCCAAGAACTTGCCTAGAGTTCGCTGCACAAAATGCAACGAGCAGATCCTGCGTAACCGAGAACTGGTTGTTAACAAACGAACAATCTGTCTTGGTTGTGCAGTAGAGATGGGTCTTACACAAAAGATCAAACTCGACATCAATCATAAAATGAACTGTTACAAACGTGCAGGATTGGGCGATGATGATTGTCATTATTGTTGGGTTCAAACGTGGGGAGCAATGCGTGATTTAGGCTACGAATGTACCGATAATGGGTCGTGGTTTAAACGAACAGATTTTCATAATGTACTGGTCATTTATGAGTAATTTACTTACCACTTACCAACTTACTTGGTAAGTAAAAATAGAGGGAAGTTATAAGTCATTGATAATATTAAATAAATTAAATCAACTTACCGAACTTACTTTTTATCATTGCAAGTTAATTTTAGGTTGTAAGTCATTGATTTTATTGGTACTTACCAACTTACCGAACTTCCCCCCCTATAGGGGGTATAGGGGGGTGGTAAGTAACCCACCCCATACCCTATATACATTGTTAGCAAAAAAGGAGAACTTATGCCAAGAGTAGGAGAAGATCTGTCTAGGGAGCAAAGGCTATCTGGTCATGCCAAGAGTAGGAGAAGATCTGTCTAGGGAGCAAAGGCTATCTGGTCAAAAAAGATTAACAGACAAGCAACAGGCTTTTCTGGATAACTTTATGCACAAAGATATGACGCAGACTTCTGCAGCAAGATCTGCTGGATATGCGAACCCTGGCGTTGACGCTGTTCGCTTGTTGCGTAATCCAGTGGTGCAAGAGCGATATCAGGAGATGCGTGAAGAAGCTAGATCTAGGTTCGGTGTAACAATTGAGAAGTCAGTTCGTGATCTGCTAAAGATCAGAAATGAGGCGTGGGAAAGTGGTAAGTTTGGTGAAGCTATCCGTGCTGAAGAACTGCGTTTAAAGGCAACTGGTTTACTTGTAAATAAGGCTCATGTGCTACATGAACAAGCAGACACCATGACAAGGGAGCAAATACTGGAAAAACTACAAGAATTTCAAAACCTTGCACAGAAACGCATGAAAGTAGCCACAAAGACCCATAACGACCCACAGACGATAGAACATAATAGCGTTACGCCCACAAAATAACGCTAACACTTGGTGTGTTCGGTGAGGCGTGGAGGCTCGGACTTCACCAGTCGGTGTGTCGGGCTCGGACTATCGGACTCGGACTCGGACTGTTCGGTGTCGGTGCTTCTCGGACTGCCGTGCCTCTGCTTCTTTTTTTCTTTTGTTCGGTGGTCTTCCAGGCTGCTTCCAGCAAAAACGAATAATTGTTCGGTGCAGCTTGCGGCCGGGTGTGAAAGTGAACTATTGTTCGCACCAGACCAGCTTCCCAGCTGGGTGTCGGATTCGGACTTCACAATTGTTCGGTGTCTAAGCTAGATTTAATGTCAGCACTTGCTGTGCGAAGTCTGCATGCCCGGCTCCGTAAACGAACTATTGTTCGCTTTTCACCCAGCTTGACGCCAGGACGAACCGAACACAAAAAAATAATATTAGTTGTTGACAAGTAGGCACTAATTACCTATATTAATAGTACAAACAAACGAATCAAAAGGAGTCTATTATGGATGATTTGAAATTTAATAGTGTTGAGTATTCAACACAACTTTTAAAAGATGCTTTCCCTAAGGGGTCAAATGTCTATCTTGTTATTAGGCAAGTGTCACGAAGTGGAATGTATAGGCATATCAGTTGCCACTCAATCAAAGATAACAATATCTATCATTATTCTTATCATGTTGCGAAGGTTCTTAAGTGGACTTACAAAGACAAAACTAATTCCGTTGGTGTTGGTGGTTGTGGTATGGATATGGGTTTCCATATGGTTTACACTCTTGCGAGTGTTTTGTATGGCGACGGATATGCACTTAAAGAAAGGTACATTTAAGATGTTTTGGATGTTCTTAGTTAATGCACTCGGCATGATTACAATGTTCGGATTAGCCTTTTACTTATTATTAATCACTTAGAAAGGGGGATTGTTCGGAAAAGCCAGAGCTTTTAGCTCTGGTTTTTTTTGTTCGTTTTTTGCTGAGCTGGGCGTAAATCGAATAATTGTTCGCTCTCGATTTCCCGGCCCAGCAAGCTGATCGGCCAAAAAAAGTCGCAGAACTCTGCGATTGTTCGCTCTGGTGCGGCCAGGAGACTACACCCTGGCTGGTCGGATTGGAAACGGACTGAACTATTGTTCGTTTGCTGGCAAATGTCCCAGTTCTTTGCCCGCCCAACCTAACCAGTTTCGGAACAATTGTTCGGTTGCCCGCCCGGCTAAACCAGTTGCCTGTTAGCTTTCGCACACGGAGCTGGTTGAATCAGCGAACTATTGTTCGGTGCCGCCCGGATCACCCAGTTGATCGGACTCGGAGTCGGTGTCGGTGTCGGGCTCGGAGTCGGTGTTCGGTGTCGGATTTTCTCCCCAGTTCCTGGCTCCAGGTCCTTTTTGAGCGAACATTGATAAAAAATAGCTCTTTTTTAAGATAAAATTTAAACGAACATTTATTACTTTAAGGTAGTCAATGCCCATTATTTTTGCTATACTTGATTCGCAAACAACATTTTAACAACATAAGGAAAAATTAAAATGACAAACATTAAAACAGATAGAGCATTAGGATTTGAAAGAGAATTTGATGATCTTGCTCCTACAATCTTACAAAATGAGATTAATAGAAATTATCCACATCTTAATTATTTGAGAGTAATTAGAGACGGATCGTTACCTAATGGAGGCGAGGTAGTATTTCCTCCATTAAGTTTTAAAGCAGAATCCACATGGCAGATTTCAAGCGAGGTCAATGACATTATTATTAGGCTTGGAGGAAGAATTACAAAATCATGTGGTCACCATGTTCATGTTGGCTTGAAACCTATTACAATGGATGCAGAAGAATTTAATACTAAATCAATTGCTAAGTTTAAGCAGAACAAATACTTTCAAGACTCAAACGATGCGATTCAATTTGAGGTGATTAAAGATATTTGTTTTAGATATGCTAAACATCAATTGATTATAAATACTTTTTTAGCACCTAGTAGAAGAGACTCAAGATATTGTAGAAATTTAGCAGATAGAGTCACTCGCATTGAAAATTGTACAAACCTCGCACAATTACAGAATGTTATGGGAGGCAAATTTAATGCTATTAATATCTCACATCTTGAGTCTAATGGTGGAGGTAAAGGCACAATCGAGTTCAGACAACATCAAGGCACATTAAATAATCTTAAGCTTAAAAACTTTGTTGAATGGATCGTGACTCTTGTTGATTATTCACATCACAATAGATTTGATCTAATTGATCAAGGTACAAGATATACAGAAGAATTAAGAAACACGATGCCTCCTTATTCTAAACTATGGAAAGTTTTTGAAATGTGTCAATCTGTTAATGGTGCAACGACTCAAGAAATCATGAGTCAATGTGGTATTAACGATGCGAGATCTGTCAGACGTACAATCAACACAATTAGAAGGAAGGTTGGTTGTACTCAATGTGTTATTACATTGAACCAAGAATTTTACGGACATTTAAATGGATCGTCTAATGGTATGTATGATTTAAATGGATACAAGATTCCCACAGAGATCGAGAGAGTCTCAAATGGTACAATTCAATTAAACAATAATAGTGATTGTATTTGGTCTAATATTACAGATGAATTAAGACAATATCTTGAGAACAGATTCACGACTTAGTCGTGAATCTATCCTAATTTTTAGGACTGGTTTTTTTTAACAAACAAACAAAAGGAAAATAAAATGTATAATAGAATTGAATTATTAACAGTGATTAAAGAAATTGAAAAAAAAGATAAATCTATTTTATGGAAATGTAAAAGAACCAAAAAAAACATTCCATGTAATGCTAGAAGAATCCAACAATTTAATGATTTAGGAATTATGACTCCTATTACTTGGCATGGTAAAAATTCAATGTACGATGAAACATCAATCGATAGATATATTGAGATTTCAAGACTCCATAAAAAAGGATTCACATTACCACAATTGCAGAGTCATTTTGGAGGTATTCTTTCAATTGATAGTATTGATTTATCACAATTTGAAAACAGACAATTAACAAATGAAGATAAAATTAAAATCTTAACCACCATTGATAAATTAACAAAGTTATTAAAAGACAATCTTTAAAATATTTTACAGATCGGAATCGGTGGGCTATATACCCTATAGCCCACCTTTTTTATATTTACACATAGTAGGCAACTTGCACTAACTTCACCACAAACACCCCCCAGCTTTTTGAAAAACGGCTGGTCAAAAAAATTTTA
>LUMT01000188.1_pt1 | contig 33002 bp, 35 predicted proteins | sample 729741 | NCBI WGS metagenome assembly LUMT01 (sample SAMN03860299, study PRJNA289734) | marine metagenome | biome: seawater column; feature: ocean; material: water; isolation source: Red Sea water column Station 192 - depth 50m | place: Saudi Arabia: Red Sea | collected 2011-10-15 | depth 50 m
CCACATAATTGTTCGACAATACCTATTATAATGCCTCCAACAATTGCTCCAGGTATTGATCCAAATCCTCCTAGAACAGCTGCAGCAAAAGCTTTCAAACCAATTAATGATATTGATGTGTCAACCAAAGTAATTGGTGCGAGAAGTACACCCGCAACAGCGGCAACACCTGCAGATATTGACCATATTAATGAAAAAATAAATTTAACTGGTATTCCCATATAGTAAGCCGCTAATTGGTTTTCAGAAGATGCCCTCATAGCCACACCAATTTTTGAAAAAGTAAAAAAGAAATAGAGAGCAGACATTAGAATTGCAGTCCCAATTATTATAGAGAGGTTTACATATGAAATTATAAGACCGTTAAACTCAGTTATTTTTCCAGAAAATGGTGTACTGAATGAAAATATATCAGTTCCCCAATAAATTGATGCAAAGCCCCTAAAAATAAAACCTAAACCGATTGTTAGCATTACAGTTGCGAATGCAGGCTGTCCAATAATCTGTCTCACGACAACTGCGTCTAAGAAAAAACCAAATACAGCAATAATTAAAACAGTAAGAGCGAATCCAGTGAGGTAGTCCATGCCTAAAATACCAATAAGTGAGTAGGCTACGAATGCTCCGAGCATAAGAATATCGCCTTGAGCAAAGTTAATTGTCTCAGTTGCTTTGTAGATGAGGACAAAACCCAAAGCGACTAAGCCGTAAATACAACCTGAAGCTATTCCATCAATCAGTAATTGAATCAATTGCATATATGATTTATCTAATTTTTAACTTTAAGTTTATTAAAAAAATAAGAGTAAATATACATCATTTACTTTGAACAAGTTATAAAAATTAGTTCAATTTCAACAAAATATTCACTGTATTTTTACCGTAAAAACTGAATACAATTCCATTTAAATTTAAAAGGGGATTTTTATGTTTAAAACAGATGATAGGGTCATTCAGATCTGTCTATTTTTGACTGGCCTAATTTTTATGCTTTATGCAGGAATGATGGCGTTTAATACAGGCGCTTTTCTGGACCGATACCCAACTTTTGATAATGATGCAACCAACCGATTTTTTGTTGTTTGGTTCGGCTTGAACAACATTATGTTTCTAGCGGGTATTTATTACATGGGCTACAAAGGGCTGGATAAAGGTTACTTTGTTTTCTTAATACCGGCATCTATTCTAAATATTGTATGGATAGTTATGTCACATCAGGCAACAGGTGGTGAAAACTATACAGGCCTAACAATGGTATCAATTGGATTATTATTAACTTTAATTGCTAGATATAGATCAGGCATGCCATTTTCATGGCAAAAAGCTGATACAGCATGGGGAACATCTGACGGATTAGCTAAAGCGGGTCTTTATGGTTTATTAATTCTAGCGGGTCTTTATGGTTTATTAATTCTTCAGGTACTTGTCGTTATTGGATATTTCGTTGATCCAAACAGCTTGATGAACAACAACCCAGATCTTACAGTAACAACCCAGGGCAGTCATTTTGCACTTGGCTTATTCTTTTTAAGTCTCTGCGTAATATTAGCACTTGTTTATCAATACTATGTTGGATTTAGTGGAGTTCTCATATCAATGGGACAAGTGTGGCAAACAATTTTTATGTCTATAGTTCTTGCTAATGTGATCACGTCACAAGGCGATATGAGCCAGGGCGATCCTTTGGTTGCTTTGGGCATAACACTTGGTTTTATTTTAAACACAACGGTATTTTTCCGTTTACAAAAATCATTTTAAGGAGGAGATATGATTAAAATTGAAGATAATGTATCTGTAGTACTTTTATCAGCAATGCTGGTTACGTTCTTAATTTTTGGATTTATTCATGTGTTTACGCCTCTGGCTACAACTTTTTGGATAGGTCTTGGTAATGAACAGGCACCTGATGAAAACTTGTTAATTATGATGAGGAACTTCGGATGGATGTTTCTTATTTATGCAATAGGACTGGTCATGGTGCTTACATCACCAAAAGATGAAAGCGCTGTATTCATAAGAGTGATTGTTGTGCTGCAATTTATAATGACACTTAGAATGTTCTTTTTTTACGCAGAAGGAACTATGACTGATGCAACTCCAGTGGTTGTTTCGGTTATTGGCTTTATAGTTGCCTCAATCGTAATGAGACGATTGGGGTTAAATAAAGGAACAACAATTTAATAATCCTTTTTTTGAAGGCCTGCTTTAAGTCGGGCCTTCAAATTATTACTAAAAACCATTGAATAAATTTGACTCTAGGCGATCAGATCTTCTTTTTTCTGCTTATTGTACAAATGTCATTAATTGAAATAAGAGAAGAACTTCCCCATTTATATTTGGAAGGGTGGAGGATTAAATGAGGAAGTTCAGTCTTCTGTCTAGGTACTCAACGCTTAAATTATAATTTTTAATTTTGTCATAAAAATTACAAGAATATTAAAATTTTATGACAGATTTCTAGAAAGTATGGCTTAACAAATCTTTCATAAATTATTGATAATGTAATGATTATTGATTCTTTTTTACCAAATTTATGGTCAACGAAAAAAATAATGTTATTCCTCTCTTAAAATATCGTTCCATATTTATTTCAGATATTCATTTAGGATCAAAAGGCTGTCAAGCTGAACAGTTGCTTGATTTTTTAAAAAATACCAGATCAGATTACCTATACGAAAAGCACGACATGGAACTAAAGTGTTTTATGTATCAGGAAATCATGATGAGCTTGTTAGAAAATTTGTGCCAATAACACTAGGCGAAATTAGAGTAGTTAATGAAATCAAACATAAGACAGTAGATGGATCTGAATATCTTATACTGCATGGAGACAAATTTGACTCAATTATCAATATCGCACCCTGGTTAGCCCATCTTGGCGCTAGCGCATACGATTTAGCTTTATGGCTAAATAGAAGATTTAATCAATTAAGATTATTATTGGGTTTGAAATATTGGTCGCTTTCAAAGTATCTGAAATTAAAAGTAAAAAATGCTGTTTCTTACATTAATAAGTACGAAGAAATAGTTGCAGGTTATGCAAAAAAGAAAAATCTAAATGGAGTTATTTGCGGACATATTCATCATGCTTCACATCGAATAATAAATGGAGTTCATTACTATAATGATGGGGACTGGGTAGAAAGTTGCTCCTTTATGATAGAAAATTTTGATGGATCAATGGAAATTCTTTTCTGGAAAGATATCGCTGAAAAGTATGAAATTATCAACAAACATAAGGACTCCGTAAAGGTATTAAGTTAATTGAAAATACTCATCGCATCAGACGCATGGCTCCCTCAAGTAAATGGTGTTGTTAGAACTTATCAAACACTTGGTGATAAACTTACAAGTCAAGGACATGAGGTTAGGTACATAACTCCAGATAAATTTATTACAATTCCACTGATTATTTATCCTGAAATAAAACTTGCGATTAATCATTGGTTCAAAATTGGCGTGATCATTGAGAAGTTTAAGCCTGACTTTATACACGTTGCTACAGAGGGACCTATTGGCTTAGCGGTTAGGAATTATTGTTCAAAGAATAATTATGCGTTTACAACCTCGTATTGTACAAAATTTCCTGAATATATAAACACGATGGCTAAGATACCTGTATCTTTTACATATAAAATTTTGAAATGGTTTCACAAAAATTCTAGCGCAGTAATGGTATCCTCTTATTCAATTATAGATGAACTTAATTCACATGGAATTAAAAGAACAGTTAAATGGTCCAGGGGTGTTGATATTGAAGCCTTTCATCCGAAAAAAAAGATTGATCTCAAATTAGAAAAACCAATTTATTTATATGTAGGAAGAATATCTAAGGAAAAATCGCTAGAGGATTTTCTTAAATTAAATTTAAAAGGCACAAAATTACTTGTAGGTGATGGACCCTCTAAGAAAAAACTAGAAAAAAAATATACTGATGCAGTTTTTGTAGGAGTGAAGAAAGGAAGTGAACTGGCCCAGTACTATGCATCTTCAGATATTTTTGTATTTCCAAGTAAAACAGATACGTTTGGAATGGTCATGATTGAGGCTCTCGCCAGTGGACTTCCCGTGGCCGCATATCCTGTTCCAGGTCCAATTGATGTTTTTGATAATTTTAAACATAATTGTCTTGATCATAATTTAATTAATTCAATTGATAAGGCGAGAAAAGTGAGTCGTACAGATTGTATAAATTATAGTAAAAAATTTGATTGGCATGAGGTTTCTAATCTGTTTTTGTCACATCAAACTGCATCACGCGTTGCAAAATAACAACACTTCAAAAAAATTTTTTTGTACAGTAATCATCTTAATGAATTTGAAATAAAAAATTAATAATCAGAAATTAAATTGAAATAATTTTGAAATAAAAAAAACACGTTTAAACATATAAAAAAATAAACTGTTATATAATTTTAACAAAGTTGAAATAACATTAATTTATCTGAAACAAAATTTTAAAAGACCTTAATAATTGTTAATATTTACTTAACTAAAATTTTATGAAATCTCATGTATGACTTCATTTATTAATTAATTAATGGAGTAATATATGAATAATAAAATCTTAAGTGCGACGACTGCACTTGCTAGTATAATGGCTCTTTCAAGTGCGCAAGCAGATGTAACTGTTGGCGGTACTTTTAATGGCTTGTGGGGATCAGGAGATTCTTACGCGTCTCAGGAAAGAATATCAGTTACAGAATCAGCATACGTGACTTACACAGATACATTAGACAATGGTATGGGTATAGAAGGTGTCATGGCTTACGAATCTGGTGGAGGTGGTGATTTTGATATTTCATTCATTTCTGACATGGGCACAGTTTCTTTTGGTAATGGTCTCTCAGGCGGCCCCGTTGATAGTATGGATAGCCACCCTGTAAAATCATCATTTGCAAGCTCGAGAAAATTACCTCAAGGCCTAAGCGCTGATTATGAAGATGGAGATGGCGTTACTGGTGCGGCAGGTTTTGATGATAGCAACCAAATTGTCTATACATCCCCTAAAATAAATGGATTTACTGTTAAAGCGGGTATCGGATTTGGAACAACGGCTGGTTATGACGACATAATGGCTTATTCAATATCTGGAAAGATCGCCGGTTTTTCAGTCAAAGGAGGCATTGTCGATGAAGGCAATACGGACTCTAGAACTGGGGATGAAAACTATATGATTGGTATTAAAGCACCTAAACTTGCAGGTTACACGATTGGTTATGGTCTATACGATTCAGATAGCGGTGACAGCTACACAGTAGTAGGTGTGCAAACGCCAAAGATTCCTGGATTGGGTGCAACATTTCATTACGAGTATTTTGATGTAGATAATTCTGGCTCAACGGCTGACGACGATGGCTCTATTGCTTCCCTGCAAAGGTCATTCGGTGGAGGTGTAAAAGCTTCACTTGAATATCATGTTGCATCTGTGGGTTCAAATGAGGATGTTGAAAACTTCTTCATTGGCTACAAAATTGGCTTTTAATTAACTTTTTTTAATCCTTTCAAGTTAATTGATCATGATAACCAGAGTGCAAATAATGCACTCTGGTTATTTTAATAAATATGTAACAATCTTGTAATATTAATAAGTGATGAAAGCATATATTTTTTTTATTTTTATTTTAGTCACTCTCACTAACTGCGCTCAACTTCCATTAAGCATAGAAAGGGCAGACTCTGGCCATATAAGAGGAGAAGACGCAGCAGATCCTAACTCAAGGGGGATAAGCCTTAATAAATGGATAAAAGATGAAATAGGTAAATCACTCTCAATCAACAATGACAATTTAATCAATAATAAAGAAAAGTTATGGAAGGCATCACTTGCAAAGTTGTCATTCATGCCAGTGTTGGAAGCCAACAAAGAAGACTACTTTATATTGACTGATTGGTTTTCAATTGAAAAAGATATAAACAGCCGCATTAAAATTGATGTTTATATTGTTGGTGATGATTTAACGGCAGATTCCTTAGACATAAGAATATTCATTCAAGAATTAAAAAATAATAATTGGATAAAATCATCCTCCGATAACGATGTATTAATAAAAATTCAAAATAGCATAATTGATTACGCTGCATCAATATAATCTATAAGAATCTAGGTCGAACAAAATCTGTAACTTTAAATGAATTATATTTTAAATCACTCCAATCTTTTAAATCAGATTTTAGTATTGCAAGACTTCCAGTTGGAAATTTATTTTTAATATTTAAATATTTCTCATCTTTGGTGGATACACTTAAATCCATTGTTAAATTTTGAATTGTGGGTTCATGATTAACGATTAAAATATTTGAATAATTATTTTCAGTGTTTTTGATTAAGTCAAAAAGGTAGATTTCGTCACATAAATATAATTTATTGCTAAAAACAACCTTCGAAGTTGCCTTTAGTATTTTTCCAAGAACTAAATTAAATGTATCAACAGTTCTTCTTGCAGATGAAACATAGGAAATATCTGGTATTATTTTTTTTTGTGAAAGAAATGTTTCAATTTTGTTACAATTCTTTTTTCCTCTATTAGAAAGAGGTCTCTCATAATCATTTAAACTAGGATCATCCCAGCTTGATTTAGCGTGTCTCAATAGATATAAATGCTTCATCACTCTAATAATGATAAGAAAAAATACATATTCAGACAATAAGTTCTTAAACCGAGAACTATCATGGCTTCTTTTTAACCAAAGAGTTTTAGATGAGGCTAATAATATTAAAGTGCCGATAATCGAAAGAGTTAATTTTCTCTCAATTTCTGCAAGTAATCTGGACGAATTTTATATGGTTAGAATACCAAGCCTTTTTGATGAAATAGAAAATAATCCAAACAAAATAAGCCATGACGGCATGACTGGACATCAACAATTAAAAGCAGCACAAAATGCATCTGCAAAAATATTTAAGGATCAGGACGCTACTTTTAGAAAACTTGTTAGAGAATTAAATACAGAAAAAATAATTCATATTACGCCTAATAAATTAAATATAAGATTGAGAAAAAATCTAAAAAAACTTTTTAATGAAGAAATACTACCTATATTAACGCCAATTTCAATTGACCCAGTGCATCCATTTCCATTTATTCCAAATGAAGGATTGTGTATTTCATTGAGTTTAGTTGCAGGAGGTTCAAATAAACCGTTTAATTCGGTAATCATTGTTCCGCGAGCATTAAACAGACTTGTGTTTATTCAAGAGGGTAAAAAAGAATACTATTTATTTGTTGAAGATATTATTAGATATTTTTTTAAAGATCTATTTCCAAATTCTAAATTGTTGGATAGTGCAATATTCAGAGTTATAAGAGACAGTGATATCGATTACGAATATGAAGACGATGAAGATGTTATTAAATACTTTGAAAAAGCATTAACAAAAAGAAAAAGAGGGGAAATAGTAAGGCTAGAAATTTTAAAAAATATATCATCTAAAAAGAAAAACTTTTTAAAAAAAAATTTGAATCTTAAAGATGCGCAAGTAATTGTTCTATCAAAGCATGTTGGTTTACAAGATTTATCGCAGATTCATAATTTAAATAGACCAAAATTAAAATTTAAAAAATTTATTTCAAGACCTGTTGAAAGGTTAAAGCAATTTGATAATAATTGTTTTGCTGCCATCAGATCAAAAGATTTTGTTGTCCATCATCCATATGAAACTTTTGATGTCGTTGTTGATTATTTAAATCAGGCCGCTACTGATCCAAAAGTAGTAGCAATTAAACAAACGATTTACAGAACCACTGCTGATAGTCCAATTATAAAAGCCCTTACAAAAGCAGCAGATAACGGTAAGAGTGTTACAGCTGTTGTTGAGATAAAAGCAAGATTTGATGAGGAATCTAATTTGGCTCTTGCCAATCAAATGGAGAAATCAGGAGTTCAAATTGTATACGGTTTTGCTCAATTGAAGACGCACGCAAAGGCGAGCCTAATTATCAGAAGAGAAGCAGGCAAATTAAAAAGCTATGTACATGTTGGCACAGGAAACTATCATCCAAAAAACGCTAAAACTTATGAAGACCTGTCATTATTTACGGCAGATGAAAAAATCTGCAAAGATATTGAAAGAATCTTTAATTACATGACTGGGTATGCTTCTCCAATGAAATTAAATGATATAGTGCTCTCTCCACCCGCAATGCGAAATCAAATTAATGCAATGATTGATAATGAAATTAAAAATGCAAAGAAAAGCAAACCATCTGGTATCTGGCTTAAAATGAACTCTTTGGTTGACCCTCAAATGATCTCCAAGCTTTATGAGGCTTCTGCAGCGGGAGTAAAAATTGAATTGTTCATTAGAGGAATTTGCTGCTTAAGACCAGGAGTTAAAAAACTTTCTGAAAATATTGTTGTTAAAAGTATCATTGGCCGATATTTAGAGCATGCTAGAATCTTCTGTTTTGCAAACGAATCTAATATACCATCAAAAAACAACACCGTTTTAATTGGATCAGCTGATCTTATGCCTAGAAATCTGGATAGAAGAGTTGAAATATTAACCCCCATAAAGAACTCCACTGTCCATGAGCAAATACTGAATCAAATAATGGTTGCCAATTTCCTAGATAATGAGCAAACGTGGATAATGAACGATGATGGCACATACAAAAGAGTTAAACAAAAAGGTAAGACGTTTAATGCACATAAATACTTCATGTCAAATCCAAGTTTGTCAGGTAGAGGAAAATTAAAAGGAAATAGAAAGCCTAAGAAACTACTCTCTCTGATGCATTATGAATAATTTAATTCCCAAAAAAAAATTATTTTTTAAAGACGAACGCATTGCAATAATTGATATTGGCTCTGACACAGTTCGTTTTCAAATTTTTGAAAACTTTAGGTATAATCAGATAGCTATTTTTAACAAAAAAATTTCATGTGGGCTAGGTAAAGATCTAATTAAAAACAATAAGCTTAATAAAGATTCCATAAAAAAAGCAATGAATGCGTTCTATTATATAAAGGAATTGATAGACTCATCAAATATTAAAAATTATGAAATATTTGCAACAGAAGCCGTCCGTGTTGCTAAAAATAGAGAGGCATTTATTGCTGATGTAGAAAATATTTTTAAAAAGAAAATACATGTATTAAATGGTAATGAAGAAGCAAAGTTTTCTGCCATGGGATGTATTGTCGGTCTAAAAAAATCAAGTGGTCTCGTTGCCGATCTCGGCGGTGGCAGCTTAGAACTCGCAGAAGTTAAAAAGAAAGAAATAATGAATACATTGTCCTTGCCACTAGGTGTTCACAGAGCAAAAACTAAAAATAAAAAAATAATAGAAAAATTCAAAAACTCTCTACAAAATACTGAATGGCTTAATGAAAATAAGTTTAAAAGGGTAATCCTTACGGGCGGTACGTGGAGAGCTTTAGTTAAATTATATTTTGATAAGTACAGCTATCCTCTCAAAGTCATTCATCATTTCAAACCTGATTTTGATAACTTTGTATCGATGCTTGAAGAAGTTTCAAATTTTAAAAAAAAGGACTTGCTACAATATTCATTAATTACAAAAGATAAAACACCATTTATACGATACGCAGCCAAGGTCGCGTTGGAAATAATAAATAAGACCTCTGCTAGGCAAGTAGTTATTTCATACACAGCTATCAGAGAAGGCTATCTTTCTAATAAAATAAACTTAAGCTCAAATAGCGATCCGCTTGAATATCAATCATTAAAAGTTGCTGCAATTTCTAACGAATTAAATCCTAGCACCATAAATTATGAGAATATTAAATTATTCACAAATAATTTTTTTAAAAGAAAATCCTATTTAAATAAAAGAATAAGAGTGTCCTCTATAAGTTATTTATTAACGGGAGACAGTATAGCTCGTGACGAGAGGGGATTGTTTGTATTTAAACAAATATTAAAATCAGAAATATTAAAGTTTAGCCATTCTGACAGAGTTACACTCGCTACTGTTATTTATGTTTTTCACAATGGAATAGATCTAAATGAGATAAAAGATTATAGAAAAGTTATAAATAAAAATAAATTATTAAGCAGTATTGAGCTTGGATTATTCTTAAGAATTGTATATGAAATTGGAAAATTATCTAATTTTAATTACAGCAATATCAGTATTTATGTAAAAGATTCAAATTTGATATTTTCTATCCCAAAAAACTATTCAGAACTTTTAAACAGTAGATTTAATAAATTTATTTTAATGCTTTCAAAGCACAAAAAATTATCACAAAAGATTGTATTTGTTTAATCAATGGAAAATATCAGTTTTATTCTTAATAAGCTAGAAGATGCAATAATCGTTCTTGATTCCGATCAAAAAATTGTTTTTCAAAATTCCCATTCAATAGATTTATTTGAAAATAATTATACTGGTCAAAATATAACAAACCTAATTAGAAGCCCAATAGTTTTAGAGGCATTAGAAAATGTATATAAAAATAAAGAAACAGAAATAATTGAATATAATAGTGAGTACGGAAGTTTATCACCTAGATCAACAAATTTTTACAATGTGGAGATTAGTTATGAGAAAAATCATCTCCAATTAACTAACACAAGAGACAATTATGTTATTCTCATGAAAAATATAACTCCTTTAAAAAATATTGAAAGAGTACGCTCTTCTTTCATTGCAAACGTAAGTCATGAGCTGAAAACACCACTTGCTACAATCATGGGTTTTTTGGAGACTATAAGAGGTCCAGCAAAAGATGATCAAAAATCTATGTCTAAGTTTCTTGGTATTATGGATAAAGAAACAATTCGCATGAAAAGACTGATAGATGATTTAATTGTCGTATCTAAAATAGAGTCTGATGAGCATATTCATCCAACCAAAAAAGTTAATTTATTGAAAACAATAGATAATGTTGCGGAAAGTCTAAAAGAATACGCATTGACAAAGAATATTAAAATAAGAGTCAACCATCAACTTAGTGAGGGTTTATTTGTATTGGGAAATGAAGATGAGTTGGTACAGGTCTTTACAAATATTATAGATAATTCGATTAAATATGGAAAACTAAACAGCTCAATAGACATATCGGCAGAAAAAATCAAAAAGCAAACTGATTATAGTGACGATAAAAAGCTATTTCCACAACTTGTATCAAAAATCAGCGTTAAAGATGAAAGCGAAGGCATTCATCCTAAACATCTAGCAAGATTAACTGAACGTTTTTACCGTGTAGATGCAGCAAGATCAAAAGAAATCGGTGGAACGGGTTTAGGGTTAACCATAGTTAAACATATTTTAAATAAGCACAGAGGACATTTAGATATAAAAAGTGAAATAAATCAAGGCAGTACATTTTCAGTAGAATTGCCTATTGCACCCATTTCATAAGGTGCAATAATAGTTTAACAAATCTTGGTTAAAATAAGATATGGCGACTCAATTTGTTTTGTTTGGTTATCATCATTTGGCAACAATTTTCACAATTGTGACTATTTCAATTTTATTTCCTTTCTTTGTTCGATTTATAAATAATAAAAATGTAACTAGATCAATTTTTTTGTTAATTGGTTTTATATTAATTTCTCATGAGATAATAAAGCCATTTTATCGAGTGATATATTATGATCATTCCATTTACGAAGTATTGCCATTGCACGTTTGCCATATAGCTGCAATATCAATGGGATTATATGTGTATACAAAAATTAAATTTTTTTTCGAAGTGGGTTATTTTTTTGGATTAAGTGGAAATTTCCTTGCAATCATTACACCAGATTTGGATTTCTCATTTCCTGATGCAGAGTATATTACTTATTATTTCGGTCATGGTTTATTACTGCTTTGTGTAATATATGCCTGTGTATGTACGAAGGTTCAATTAACCTGGTGGTCAGTTTTACGAGTTCTTTTGTTTGCCGTTTGTTTATTACCTATAATTTATGGACTAAATATTTATATTTCTCAATTCTTTAAAGGTGTAAATTATTGGTATTTAATGATAACGCCTGCCGCGAACACACTTTTAGATATATTTCCATCTCCTCCAATGCACATTCCTTATTTGGCTGTGTTAACAGTTATTATATTCACATTAATTTATCTTCCCTTTAAATATCTTAATAAAAACAGTTATTTAAACTATCAACAATAAACTGACATTCATAAAAATGTAATAAAACTGTTATAAACATGTAACCAAGTCAAAATAATTTATTGATGATTCTAAACCTTAATGGAGAAAATAATGAGATTAATCAAAATAATGATTATTGCAGTTTTCGCTTCATCAATTTTTACATTCAGTTCTCAAGCTAGAGATACTATAAAAATCGTTGGTTCGTCGACTGTATACCCTTATGCAACCGTAGTTGCTGAGAGATTTGGTAAGACTGGATTTAATACACCAGTGATTGAGAGTACTGGTACGGGCGGTGGAATGAAATTATTCTGTGCTGGAGTTGGTACCGATCACCCCGATATTACCAATGCGTCTCGTAAAATTAAAAGTAAAGAAAAAGCATTATGTGCTAAAAATGGTGTCACTGACATAATTGAAATTACAATTGGTAATGATGGCTTGACGCTTGCCCATAGCTTAGATGCTGCCGATGCAGATTTCACACAAGAGCATTTATTTTTAGCAATTGCAGAAAAAGTACCCGCTAATGTTGCAAAAGATGGCGAGGGTAATGTCATTGCTGGAAATTTAATTGATAACCCATATGAAAAATGGTCTGACATTGATGCTTCATTACCTGATCATAAAATTGAAATCCTAGTTGCACCGCCGACATCTGGTACAAGAGATGCTTGGAATTCACTTATTATGAAAAAAGGTTGCAAAGCAGCAGGCGCATACACACTTTGGGAAAATGCCGGTGAAAAGGCAAAGAAAAAATGTGCAGTAGTGCGAGAAGATGGAAGAGTTATTGAAGCTGGTGAAAACGACACTTTAATAGTTCAAAAATTATCAGAGGATCCAGAAAGATTTGGTTACTTTGGTTACAGCTATCTTCTAGCTAACGAAGATAAAATTAAATCTGCTTCGATCACTGGAATTCAGCCAACGCTTGCTGGTATCCAGGATTATTCTTACCCAATTGCACGACCATTACAGTTCTACGTGAAAAAAGCTCACGTAGGTGTTGTGCCAGGAATTGAAGAGTTTCTTGAAGCTTTCACAAGTCCTGATGCAATGGGTGAAGATGGATATCTAACTGATATCGGTTTAGTTGCATTATCTGATGGTGATGCATCTGAAATAAGATCAAGAGTTGCTAACTTAGAAACACTCGATCTGGACTAAAAGACTTGATTAATCCACAACTGAGGCAAGTTATGCTTGTCTCAGTTGTTCAATAAGCATTATGGTGAAGCATGGGATTCATATTAATTTCTTTAATTATTCTAATTGGTATCACCAGCTATTTTCTAGGAAATTTAAGAGCAAAAAATCTTAGGACTTCAAATCAAAAAAATCTTAAATCACTTAGTCATTATTATGGGTACTACGTAGCTCTATGGGCTGTTGTGCCGGCGTTATTGATACTGTTGATGATTACGACGTTTAAATCATTTTTTATTGAGCAATATGTATTAAGTGATTTCATAGCACTTGGCAGTTATACAGAAACAGAACTAAGTTTATTGTTTACCCAAATCGAAAACACTGCATTGGGCATAAAACTTTTTGATGAAAATACTATTCTTATAGATGGCGCCGTAAATAAATTAAATTATATTAATAAGACGAGTGAAAACTTAACTTATGTTACAGTTCTTGGGTTTTCAGGCTTACTTGTACTTTACTCAATATTCAATATTAATCACAAACTTAATTCTAGAAAAATTGTCGAGAAATATTTATTAGTCTTGTATTTTACATGCTCACTTGTCGCTATTATGACTACTGTTGGAATAATTTTTTCCTTATTATATGAAACGTTGCGTTTTTTTTCTCAAGTTCCAATAACCGATTTTTTATTTGGATTAAATTGGAGTCCTCAAAGAGTTTTTGTTAGAGAAGCTGGAGATCTTGATACAAGAGACTTGGCCAATGCATTTGGCGCTGTTCCATTATTTGCTGGAACATTTCTTATTGCATTAATTGCAATGTGTGTTTCAGTCCCAGTTGGCTTACTCACAGCCATTTATATGTCTGAATACGCTTCTCCAAAAGTCAGAGATTGGGCTAAGCCAATTATTGAAATTCTTGCTGGTATCCCAACGGTTGTATACGGATTTTTTGCAGCGTTAACTGTTGCGCCTTTAGTGAGAGATATCGGTCAGGGTGCTGGACTAACTGTCTCTTCTGAAAGCGCTCTAGCTGCGGGATTTGTTATGGGAATAATGATAATACCATTTATTTCATCACTTTCTGATGATGTAATAAAATCTGTACCTCAGAGTTTAAGGGAAGGCTCTTATGCCATGGGAGCAACCAAAAGGGAAACAATTGTAAAAGTATTATTGCCAGCTGCTTTGCCAGGAATTGTTGGTTCTTTTTTATTGGCCGTTTCACGAGCTATTGGGGAAACCATGATCGTTGTAATGGCCGCAGGATTAAATGCAAAATTAACAGCTAATCCACTTGATGCGGCAACTACAATTACTACTCAGATTGTTGTTATTTTAATCGGTGATCAAGAATTTGATAGCCCAAAAACACAGTCAGCTTTTGCTCTGGGTTTAACTTTGTTCGTTGTTACTTTGGCTCTAAATTTTATAGCTTTACAGGTCGTAAAAAAATATACGGAGAGATATGACTGATAGAATAGAACAAAGAATAAATAGTTTAAATAAAAGGCTCAATTCAGAGAAACGATTTAGGATTTATTGTATTGGTGCAATGAGCTTTGCGCTTGCATGGGTGCTTATTTTATTTCTAAATATATTTTCGTCTGGCTATTCAGCATTTTACAGAACTGTTATTCAGGTAGATGTACCTTTTTTAAATCTTATTGAAGACACGACACAATTTTCTGAAATGAGTTCAGAGGATATTAACAACCTGTCAATGTATTCTTTTTCCAAAAAGGCTATTTATGGACTTTTCCCAGATATTGAAGAGAAAAAAGATAAGAAAATGTTGATACGATTATTCAGTATTGAATTTGAGCAAGAAATAAGAGAATTTTTAAAATCGAATAAGTCAAATATAAATGAAACAGAAACAATATATTTAACTGCCTCCGACGATGTAGATCAGGTTAATAAAGGAAACTACCCAAGGGACTTAGATGAAGACAAAAGAAGAATTAAAGATATTCAACTTTTATTTTTTGATGACCTTGTAGATAGGGGACTTGTCAGCTATGAATTCAATCTACCATTTTTAATGAGAGGTGACAGCCGTGAACCTGAACTGGCAGGAGTAGGAGGTTCAATAGTAGGTTCTTTATTCACAATTTTGGTAGTTTTGATTTTGTCTTTTCCTATTGGAATTTTTGCAGCTATTTATCTTGAGGAATTTGCAACAAAAAATAGAGTTACCGATTTTATTGAAATTAATATTAATAATTTAGCAGCGGTACCTTCTATTGTATTTGGCTTATTGGGGCTTGGTATTATTTTAAATACATTTGGATTGCCAAGGTCAACACCTCTGGTTGGAGGCATAGTCTTATCTTTAATGACCCTACCAACAATAATTATTGCAACTAGAGCCTCATTAAGGGCGGTGCCGCCATCAATAAGAGAAGGAGCATTAGCAGTCGGGGCAACCAAAATGCAAGCAGTAATGCATCATGTAGTTCCTGTAGCAATGCCTGGTGCATTAACAGGTACAATTATAGGCCTTGCTCAAGCACTTGGAGAAACTGCGCCATTATTATTAATTGGTATGGTGGCATTTGTTGTAGATGTTCCACAAACACCGCTGGACGCTTCTGCCTCTTTGCCAGTTCAGGTTTATTTATGGTCAGAAAGCGCAGAAAGAGGTTATGTTGAAAAAACTTCAGCTACAATTATGATGTTACTTGGATTTTTAATTTTAATGAATTTAGCTGCAGTATTAATTAGAAGAAAATTTGAAACAAAATGGTAAAATAGAATATGAAAAGTATAAAAATAAAAGCAGATAACTTGAATGTTTATTATGGAGAGAAACAGGCACTCTTCGATGTTTCCATGTACATGGAAGAAAAACAAGTCACTGCTTTAATAGGTCCATCAGGTTGTGGTAAATCAACCTTTATTAGATGCTTAAATAGAATGAACGATGTTATTGATATATGCAAAGTACAAGGAAAAATAGAAATCGATGGCAACGATATTTATGCACCAGACATGCAAGTTGAACAACTAAGAGAACGCGTGGGTATGGTTTTTCAAAAGCCGAACCCCTTTCCAAAATCTATTTTTGAAAATGTAGCTTATGGCCCAAGAATACATGGAATTGCAGAACATAAATCTGATTTAGAAGAAATTGTTGTTACCAGTCTAAAAAAAGCAGCTCTCTTTGATGAGGTTAAAGATAGATTAAGCGACTCAGGAACAAGCCTGTCAGGAGGGCAGCAGCAAAGATTATGTATTGCAAGAGCTATATCCGTAAATCCAGATATTATTCTAATGGATGAGCCTTGTTCAGCTTTAGACCCAATTGCTACGGCTAGAATTGAAGAATTAATGGGAGATCTTAAAACAGAATATACAATAATTATTGTTACACACTCGATGCAACAGGCAGCCAGGGTTTCATCAAGAACAGGTTTCTTTCATTTAGGTAAATTAGTTGAAGTTGATAAGACTGAAGCAATTTTTTCAAATCCATCAGATCAGAGAACTCAAGATTATATAACAGGAAGGTTTGGCTAATGAGTGAGCATATAGTTTCATCTTATGATGAACAATTAGATTTAATAAATAGTACATTAATTAAAATGGGAGGGTTGGTAGAAACACAACTTCATAATTCTCTTGTTGCATTAGGCGATAAAGACACTGCTTTTGCAGAAGAAATTATTAGAGATGACAATAAAATTGATGCCTTAGAAAAGGAAATTGATGCTTTAACATACAAAGTAATTGCAATGAGGCAACCGCTTGCTAATGATTTAAGAACTGTTTTATCAGCTCTTAGTATTGCAAACGATCTCGAGAGAATGGGTGATCACGCTACCAATATTGCAAAGAGAGTTGCGAATGTAAAAATTAACATGCCCGACACTCCAGTTTCAGAAATTGTCAATATGGGTGAGAATGTTCAAAGTATGATAAAAAATGTTTTGGATGCCTTCGTTCAAAAATCGGATAAACTAGCAATTACTGCATGGGATTTAGATGTAAATATTGATGAGTTATATTTATCAATTTACAGAGATCTTCTTAAGACGATGGCAGAAGACCCGGATACAATTACAGGCTGTTCACACCTATTGTCGATTGCTAAAAATATAGAGAGAATAGGAGATTATGTTCAAAATATCGCTGAAGACATTCACTTCATTACAACTGGTGACGCCTTAGAACGTAAGTCGGAAAAAAGAATTAAATGGGAAAAGGTGTAATGAAGCCTAAAATCCTTGTAATTGAAGATGAAGTTTCAATAGTTGAACTATTAAAATACAATCTAACAGCTAGTGGATTTGATGTAGACGTATGCTTTGATGGCGATAGTGCGTTGGATAATATATTTGGTGATATTAAATACGATCTTATAATCGTGGATTGGATGCTCCCAAACATTTCTGGGTTAGAATTATGTAGAAGAGTTCGTAAAGATAAGACTACAAAAAACATTCCATTAATTATGCTCACAGCCAAAGGAGAAGAAGAGGATAAATTAAGAGCATTTGAAACTGAAATTGATGACTACATAACAAAACCATTTTCAGTCAATGAGTTAGTAGCTAGAATTAAAGCAGTACTTAAACGCCTAAGACCTATTTTTTATAATGAAGTTCTTACATATAAGGGGATTCAATTAGATGTTTCAACGCATCGTGTCACAAGAGATGAAACAGAAATAAATCTTGGACCTACGGAATTTAACCTTTTACGTTTTTTAATGGAAAACCAAGGTAAAGTATTTTCAAGACAACAATTGCTTGATTATGTATGGACTACAAGTCCATATGTCGAACCCAGAACAGTCGATGTTCATATCAGAAGATTAAGAAAAGCGTTAAATGAAGGATTTGAGTACGACCCAATTAGAACAATAAGATCGGCTGGATATTCTCTTGGTATATGAACATTAAAAATGTTTTATATTTATGTACTCAAAATTCAGCTAGAAGCATTATAGCTGAAGCAATTACCAATTATAAATATAGCGAAAGCCTGAAAGGTTTTAGTGCTGGAAGCGCACCATCAGGAGTAATAAATCCTAAAACTCTCGATTTATTGAATGAAATGAAAATACCAACAGAGAAACTCCATAGTAAAAGCTGGGACGTATTTGGTGAATCCAACTCTCCCTTTATGGATTATGTCGTTACTGTATGTGGGAATGCCGCTAAAGAAACATGTCCGATCTGGCCGGGTGCTCCAAAAACATTTCATTTCAATATTGAAGATCCTGTTAAACAGAATTTAAACGAAGAAGAACACAAAAAGTTTTTTAGATCTACATTTGATTATATTGATCAATTAATAAAAGAAAACTTGCTGAAATAATATGCTTCAAAAACTACTTTCTGAATATCTGGGTACACTCTTACTTGTTTTCTCGGTAGTCGGATCAGGGATAATGGCTGAAAACCTATCGCCAACAAATGAAGGCGTTGTATTGCTAGCTAATGCAATAGCAACAGGAGCAATGCTTTACGTGATAATATCAATATTTAGCCCCATATCTGGAGCTCATTTTAACCCGATTGTAAGTTTATATTTTAGATTAAAATCCAAAATTACTTCGATTGAGATGTCATTATTTATTATTTTACAAATCATTGGTGGTATATCAGGAGTTATTATCGCTAATTATATTTTTAATGATTTATTTATTGAATTTTCTGATAAACAAAGGACTGGTTTAAATATTCATATTTCAGAAATTATAGCCTCGGTAGGACTTCTTTTGACAATTGTATTATCACTTAGAGCAAAACGAGATCCAGCAATTGCAGTTGCACTATATATTACAGGTGCTTATTGGTTTACGTCCTCTACATCGTTTGCAAATCCAGCAGTGACCATAAGCAGATCACTTACAAATACATTTACTGGCATTGATCCTGCTCATATATTAGGATTTATTGTATCTCAGATTATTGGCTTAATTATCGCTTTTTTAATATTGCGTTTATTTAACGAATAAAAAAACTGAATTATGATACGTATTCTAATAAGAAAACTCCAATAAATAAAATAACAGCTGCAGCAAGCCTTCTCTTTAACCCTTGTTCTTTAAAAAATAATAATCCGATTAGTGAGGCAAATATTATACTGCTCTCTCTTATTGAAGCGACATAGTGAATTGGTGCTTGTGTATATGCCCAAAGAACAAGTGAGTACGAAGTTACAGAGCCAATTGCAGCAATAATCAGTGGAAATTTGTTTTCTGTGAATGTTGTTATCAATAAATTACGTTGATTGCTTATAGAATAAAGCAGAATTGGAATAGGCATCAAAAAAAATAGCCATACAATATACTGCATTGAACTTTCGACAGTTTTCACAGCGTATGAGTCAACTAAAGTATAAAACGTTATAGATACTGGAAAATATAATAAGGCCAATACGTTTTTATAATCTAAGCTGAAACTTTTACCGATAAAAAGCACAAAAATACCTGATATAATTATTCCAATTGCTATGATTTCATTTAATGAAATTGTTTTGTTTAAGATAAATATTAAAATCAAAATTGTTAGTAAGGGTGCAAGACCCCTTGCAAATGGATAAGCGACCGAAAAATCCTCTATAGCATATGCTCTTGTTAATGAGTGCATGTACATTGTATGGGCAATGACTCCAAAAAATAAATATATTGCTGCAGTAGAAGAGGGCAGGCCAACGTAAAATAATAAAGGCACCATAAATAGAGCAATAATCGTTGCTAAGATAACCATCTTCGCAAATCCATTACCTTTATTTTTTATGAAAGCATTCCAAGACGCATGCAATATTGCTGAAAATAATATGACGCTTAAAATTGACATATTACGGAGTAAGCCATTCTTTGTTTAAACTGCCATTTGTGGATGTAAACAATGCTCGGCGATGACCTTGACGATGCAAATAAAGCCACTCAATCGAGTGAATTTGAATTTCCACTAAAGTAAAGTTGTTATAACCGTTCTGTAAAAGATCATCGTCTGGAAGTTCGTTTTCATGCTCTGGTAAGTACCCTGAAGTTGGTTCATCCGATGGAGTTCCAGGTGCCTTTTCAACAACATAACATTTCTTGCTAAATGACCTTGAGTTATCCCAGGCCATTTTTGCTTTATCGTTTTTATGATTGATTTCAGCTTTTCCTGAAACTTTAATTTGTATCTTTTTGCCATGATCGTAAAACAGCATGGTTACTGCATTGTTTTTTTTGATTTCATCAATTTTACTGGATCGGATATCCGTATGAAAACTTATGGTATTATTTTTCTTATCAACATGCCTGAGGACAACTGTTCTAACCGATGGAAATGAGTCATTGAATGTTGAAATATACCCTTGATGTAATTCAGATTTTGATTTTGATTTACCAATTATGAGTTGATCCCAAATATTTTCATAAGTCTTATCAAGATCATTATAGAAATCAGGTTTATCGTGTGTATGATCTTTTACCATTCAAGCTTTTTTCCTTCATAATTTAAAAATGAGCCAGAGTTATCAAGATTTAGTTCATTTATAACATTGATCATTCGGGTAATGCTCTCAGGTATCTCTAATTTGGCACTTGTGCCACCCATATCGGTTTTTACCCATCCTGGGTGCAAAATAAGGACAGATATACCATCTTCTTTCCAATCTATTGATAAGCTTCTTGCTGCAGAATTAAGAGCTGATTTTGATGAGCGATAAAAATAAAATCTACCAGAGTAATTGTCATCAATGCTTCCCATTTGACTGGATATAAAAACGACTTTCTTATCAGATCCCATTTTTAAGTTGTTCTTTAATTTTCGTGCAAGAATTATGGGTATCACAGCATTAATTCTCATTTCATTCATCCAGGCATCTGTATCAAGATCTTCTTTTAATTGCTCATCACTAAAAATACCTGCGTTGTGAATGAGTATGTCAATTTTTTGAGACCCGATACTTGTTACAAAACTATTCACGCTTGCATCAGAAGTTAAGTCAAGTTCAGCGATATCGATATTACTAATTTCACTCAACTCTTTTGAGCTATCTTTATTTCGAGTGGTTGCAATGATGTTATGGTTTGTATTGCTGTATTGCTTTACAAACTCAAGCCCAAGACCTCGATTGGCTCCTATGATTAATATATTGCTCATTTTATATATAAACTTATAGTACGTTCATGAGCATTTTAGCAAATCCTCTTCGACTAATCTTCTTTTTTTATTTATTTTATCTTTATTACTCATATGTGCGACCTGTGCCTGTTGACTCTACAGTAAGAGAGGTAGCAAATTTAATTACTGACTATGGAATACACTTTATCTCATTTTTCATACTTGGCAATGACTTTGTATTTGGTATCAGCTTAGCCCTGATCACAAGTGTTTTTATTGAGTTTATACATTTTTTTATACCGTTTCGTGATTTTGTAATAATGGAAGGTTTTGCAAATATAGTTGGTTGTGTATCAGCTATTTATCTAATAAGTTATTTAAGAAAAAAAAATGAGTAAACTTTTAATTAGAAATATATGTCAACCACCGGATAGCAATCCTTATGGTACGGCTCATGGAGCCTGGATCGTTAAACAAATGGCACATGGAGGTATTTATATGACTCAGCTTGTTTCAAAAGGAAATGCCGTATTAGTGGAATCTAAAGTTAAATATAAAAATCCAATGCATGTTGGTAAATTCATCAATGTTTACGGATCAATTATATCTGTAAAGCAGTCCAAAATGATATTCAAAATTACCGCAATGCGTTCTGAAATGAATCAAAAGGAAGTTGAAGTGGCAGTAGGGGAGTTTTCCTACGTTGCTATCAATGACAAAAATAAAACAAGAAAATTTAAACCAAATTTAAAGATCTAAAAAAAAGCCCCCAAATTAATGGGGGCTTAATGTAGTTAAAACGGAGCTCCACTCAAAAAGTGGAGGTTTCCACATCTACAATCACATGGAATTTCACTACTCGAGCAAAGCTCCTCTATACTACCTATAGACATAGACCACCTCCTTTCATTAAATATGGTTAAAACTGTATTAGTATATATAATTTACTGGATTCTTATTTCAATCAAGGAGTTTATTATGCAACCCGAATTAATTTTTGAGCCAGTCATCAATATGCTATGGCTTTCTTTGGCTGTTTTTGCCTTTGGGACATTTCTTAGACTTAAGGCCATTGTCATCGATAAGAAGAATACAGAAGATGATTTTAAAATACCCACATTTGAAAACGGCAGCGAATTAATTCAAAATAGTCAGCGAAATTTGACAAATTTATTCGAATTTCCAATCTTCTTTTACGCTGTTTGCATTATGATTTATGTAACGGGAACAGTTGATGAGTATTTTATGTTGTTAGCAACATGGTTCTTTTGGTTAAGAGTTCTGCACTCGATCGTTCATATATTTTATAATAAAATCATACCTGGTGTTGCCTTACCAGTTAGAACGCTATTTTGGTTACCGTCTACGATTATCCTAGCATGGATGGCTTATCGAGCCTGCTCTTTAATGATCTGATGTTAACTAATATTTTAGTTCCAGCGCTTGGGCTTATTTTATTAACTTTTGTTATTGGATTAATTCATACAATCGCATCAGTTAATTTAATGGGTAAAGGCAAGGACTGGGAGGAAAGTGGAATTCCTATTGAGCCTTATAAAGATGCGCCGCTACATTTAAAAATTATAAAAAATAATATTTCAAATATATTTGAGTTTTCAGTTATTTTTTATTTTCTAATCGGGGTTATCGTATTTATTGAAATTGAAAGCACATTTTTGCTAATTTGCGCATGGTTATATTTATTATTTAGAGTGATCCATTCCATTGTACATATCTGTTTCAACAACACTGCAGCAAGAGGCGCTATCTGGATTTTTTCTCAAACTGCTTTGTTGTTATTGTTTCTTGGAACAGCGTATTATGTTTTAAGTAGCTGACACACCAGCTTCAGATAATCTTTTCTTCAGTTTACCTGTAAGCATCAAATAAGCCATATGGTGATCACCAATGAGTGACCACAAAGGATATTTAAACGTAGCCGGTTTATTTTTCTCTATAAAGAAATGTCCAATCCACGCTGGCCCATAACCCGCGAGTAAGATTAGTGGTAAAAACAAGTAATTTTGAGTTAGCAAAAGTGACCAGAACAATACTTGATAGCCAATTGTTCCAAAATAATGCATTACTCTCGTACTTTTCTTACTATGCTCTCTTAGATAGAAAGGAAAAAAATCATTATAATTTGTATATCTTTGTGGATTTTCCATATGTTCGATATTATATTTCACTCATGAATCTTGACAATAAAATAATGTACGTGATGGTGGCTGCGTTCGTTGTTTTTATACTATACTCCAGTTTTTCAGCATAAATTATGAATACTTTTTGGGCAGTTCATATTCCTCGATTTGTAATTGTGTATTTTATACTAGCGAATCTTGTGGCGATAATTCTCTTTCCGGGTGGAAATCACCTTGATAGCACGCAAGTTGGCTATGATTTTACGCGAAATTTTTTCAGTGAATTAGGTTTCTATAAAACTTTTTCTGACGATATTAATTTTCTATCTGCTTTTTTCTTTAACAGTGCAATGTTTTTATTTGTTGCCCAAGGTTTTGGATTTCTATTTATGCCATTCTTTTTTAAAGAAAATAAAAAGGCTTATATTTTTGCTTGGTTAGGTGCGATTTGTATATTTCTATCAACTATTTTTTATGCAATGGTCGGTCTAACTCCTGGCGATTTATATTTTAATGCACACGTATTTGCCGTTTTCACTGCATTTCGACTTACTTTGCCTGGCGTATTATTTCTAATGTTGGCCTTTTATTTCAGTAAAGCTAGCAACATATACACAATTGGTGCTTTTTTGCTTCTCGCCAGTGTTGTTGCTTATATCATTTTCATGGGAGATATGCCTCAAATTGACCCAGTAAATGATCGAGAGAACTTTGTTAGATTTGTTTCAATGGACATACTTAGGCTTAATGTAATCTTACAAAAACTTATTGTCATTGCCATGCTCGTCTCAATGTTTATGTTTACATTTGGATTTCAAAAACTAAAGCAGCTGAGCTAAATTATACGTTAGGTATTTTATCTATCCACGGCGATGCTTCTTCTAATTGAGCAGCCAGAGAAATTAATGTTTCTTCATCTGCATATCTTGATGCAAATTGTACGCCTAAAGGTAGATTGTCACTAGTCCAATATGTTGGTAATGAAATTGATGGTTGCCCGGTGATGTTTTGAAGCATTGCATCAGGTGAGTACCATAAACTCTCAGGTGCTAAGTTATTAAGAATAGAGTCTCTTATTGATTGAATACGAAATACCCAACCCAATTTTAAAGTCATGATAATTTCACTTAAAATACTTGCTTGTTTGTTTGGTCTAATTTCGCCAATGAGAGGAGGTTTCTGAGATATGATAGGAGTCAAGACTACATCATACTTATCAGTTTCTTCCATTACTGATCGAGCAATCTTTTGCATAGTATAACGCGCCCAAGTGTAGTCACTCGCTCTGAAACTTTTACCCAAATAATTAAATAGTCTAGTTGCAGTTTCAACTTCATTTTTCTTAAATCCTCTTCCAACAACATCTTTCAATTCATTAAACATCTGGGTTACATGAGATGATATAGTTATTGTAAAAGCTCTTGCAGCGAGTAGTCCATCATAACTGAAATTCATTTCTTCAACATCGTGACCTAAGTCTTCACATAATTTGGCGTTGAATTTAATTGCTTCAATTGCATCAGGGGAGGGTTCAATTCCAACAGGACTTTTAAGATTAAATCCAATCTTAAGTTTATTTTTTTTACTCAGAGCTTCAACAAGAGAACCTTTTTTGTATGGAATGCCATAAGGATCACCCACAACGTTTCCAAACAAACAATCATACATATGAGCCGTGTCTCTGACTGTTCGAGAAACAATACCGGAATGGGTAAGTCCTCCCCATTTATCACCGTGAGAAGGCGCGAATGATGTTCTTGCTCTATTAGGCTTTAATCCAACTAGACCGCATGATGCTGCGGGAATTCGAATTGATCCACCACCATCACTTGCATGTGCAATAGGAACTATTCGACTTGAAACTGCTGAAGCTGCACCACCACTAGATCCACCTGTTGTTCTATTGGTATCCCAAGGATTTCTTGTTGGGCCAAATTCAGTTGGCTCAGTTGTAACCATGAGACCGTATTCAGGTGTTGCAGATTTTCCACATATAACAGCACCAGTTTCTCTAAATTGTCTTGTGAGGTGATTGTCGTAAGGCATTTTAGTGTTTTTTAAATACTTACTGCCTTGCATCATGTGATAGTTAGCTAAAGAACTATCCATATCTTTCATAAGAAATGGAACTCCAATAAAAGTTCCATTTAATTCTTTGTTTCTATTTATTGACTCGAATGCATAGTGATACATTGTACGATGCACTGCATTTAATTTAGGGTTCAGTTTTTCAATTAGATCAATGGCACTATCAAGAGGATCAATAGGGGATATTTCTTTATTTCTAATTAATTCGGCTATGCCCAAACCATCATAATTTGTATATTCTTTGAAAATAGCCATTATTGATTATATTAACCCCAAAAATATGATAATCTCTTTAAAATTTTTTTAATGATTCAGTCTATTTAAAACCTATGGCAGATGCAAATAAGAAAAAAGGAAACCCAGTCATTAATTTTATTAAAAGGTACTTTTTTACAGGTCTTTTAATATCGGCGCCAATTGGAGCGACGATTTACATTACAATATTTATTGTCGAATTTATTGCTGGTCTGGTTCCAGACAGATTTAACCCAAATGGGCTGCTACCTGAGATCATTGGCTATAAAATTCCTGGCCTTGAATTAATTATAGCATTTCTATCTTTTATCTTAATCGGTCTAATATTTTCAACCTTATTTGGAAAAGCCATTCTTGGTTATTTTGACAATCTTATCACACGTATTCCATTAGCTGGCAATGTCTATAAAGCTATCAAACAGATCACTGAGACATTCTCAAATACTGATTCAGCATATCAAAAAGTTGTTCTCATCGAGTATCCAAGAAAAGATATATATGCAATTGGCTTTATGACAGGTGAGACAAAAGGTGAAATTAAGGAAAGACAGAAAATAGAAATGGTCAATGTATTTGTTCCAACCACACCAAATCCTACCTCAGGGTTTTTACTCTTCATACCTAAAGATGATATCGTTGAACTTGATATGTCTGTTGAAGATGCGATTAAATTGGTTGTATCAGCAGGCATGGTGGTACCACCAAGGAAATAATTAGCCAGTTTTTAAATAATCGATTGCAACTTGATTTCTAAATAGATGCAAAAGTGCCCTTTGTGCTTTGCCCGCAGATTTTTTCAAATCCGGATCATCTTTGACGATATCCATGGCAACGCCTCTCGCTTCCTCGAGTATATGCTTATGCTTGTCTAGATTTGATAATCTAAAATTTGGAATACCACTTTGTTTTGAGCCTAATATTTCCCCAGCACCTCGAATATCAAGGTCTTCTTCAGCGATTAAGAAACCATCGTTTGTTTCCTTCATCACTTTTAATCTTCGTTTAGCATTATCGGTGAGTGGCCCCTCAAAAAGTAATATGCACGTTGACTGTACATTTCCTCTACCAACTCTTCCTCGAAGTTGATGAAGTTGTGAAAGGCCATACCTCTCAGAATTCTCAATAATCATCACAGTTGCATCAGGGTCGTCTATTCCTACTTCTATTACTGAAGTTGCGACTAAAATATCTATTTTATTATCTTTAAACTTTGACATGACATCATTTTTTTCTTCTTGTGACATTTGACCGTGAACTAAACCAACATTGTTTGATGAGTAATATTTTTTTAAGTCATTGACTCTTGAGTTGACTGATTGCAATTGAAGTTTTTCGGATTCATCAATTAAAGGGCACACCCAATAAATCTTTTGTTTCTTGTTTAATATTTTTGTAAGGCTTTCTTTTTAATATTTTTGTAAGGCTTTCTTTTAGTTGGTCAATTTTATTGATATTGATTGATTTGGTGATTATTTCCTTTCTGTTTTTAGGTTTTTCAGAAATTTTGGATATATCCATATCCCCATACGCTGCCAATTCCATCGTTCGAGGTATAGGAGTAGCGGTCATCAATAAGATGTCACAACTATTTCCTGCTTTTTCATTTAATAAAATCCTTTGGTGCACTCCAAACTTATGTTGTTCATCAATGACAACCAAGCCAATGTTTTCAAAGGTTACTTTTTGCTGAAATAATGCATGTGTTCCGATAATAATGTCAGCTTCAAAATTATGATTATTTTTATTTGAGGATGTAATTAGTGAACATGTTAGGTTTAAATCACTGATAAATTCTTTGATTGTATTAAAATGCTGCTCAGCAAGAATTTCTGTTGGTGCCATTAAAACTGATCTTTTATTATTTTCAATGCATTGCATCATTGCAAATAATGCAACAATGGTTTTCCCGCTACCTACATCTCCTTGCAGAAGTCTTAACATTTTACTTGAACCTTCTTGATCGTTTGAAATTTCTTCAATAGTTGTTTCTTGATCACCAGTGAGTTGAAATTTCAATTGATCTCTTAATTGTTTTGATAATTTATTTTTTTTAGGAAGTGAAATTCCATTTTTATGACTAATTTTGTTTTTAATTAATCTAATTGTTAACTGTTGAGAGAACAGCTCATCAAAAACAAGCCGTTCTATATATTTATTATCATCATTTTCCTTCACATCTTTTGGATTATGCATTTGATAAATAGAGTCTTTCCATGATGGCCATTTGTTTCTTTCTAAAACCTTCTCAGGTATCCATTCAGGCAATTCATCAACCATACTTAATGCAGAATTAATTGATTTTTGTATAATTTTAGATGTCATTCCTGCTGTTAAAGGGTAAACGCACTCAATCTTTTTAACAGAATCTAAGTTTTTAATATCAACTACATGATGAGGATGTGTAATTTGATACAAATCGTTAAATTTTTCAATTTTACCACTTATAACCCTAGTGCTACCGATCGGTAAGATTTTTTTTATGTATGGACCTCGTAGATTAAAATAGACGACTGACATTTGCCCGCTGTCATCAGAGACATTTACTCGATATGGCATTCTTCTATTGAAAGCTGGTGTGTGACTATCAATTTTAACTACCACAGTTGCAATACTTCCTTCTTCCAAATCAACAATCTTAGGACTTTTTCTTCTGTCAATATATGCGGCTGGTTTATGAAATAATAAATCAACTATATATTTACCGCATAATCTCTCAATTATTTTAGCGTACTTTGGTCCAATCCCTTTTATTTACATACACTTCAAAAAAAGCTTCAGTTCAAATCCTCTCATCGGGGGTCAAAGGAAATGGATATTCTCTTGGGATCTTTTGTTGAGAAATACATCAAACTATTTAATGAAGGTGAGCTTCAAATGTTAGAGGCTATATTAGAACTTGATGATAATGACATATATCGATATGCGCTAGATAAGGTGACAATTCCAAAAGAAATTGACAATCGCGTCATGCAATTACTCAAAGATTTTACGATGCTTAAAAAATGACGAAACCACGCTTAAAGACTCAAATTAATGAGAATTTAAATATCAACATTGAAGAAAAATTTGATTATGAAAGAACAATTAACTATTTATCTGCCAATGGTTATGCACGCGTAAGTTCAATTCGTGAAAATGGTGAATTCTCTGTTAAAGGAGATGTTATTGATATTTTTCCAACAGACTTCAAGAATCCAGTTCGTATTAACATATTTGGTGATGAGATCGAAAAATTTGAGGAATTTAATCCTAAAAATCAAAAATCGATACAAAGTCTGTTCAGACTCATTATTAAACCTTTTAATGAGTTCTCTTTCAATCAAAGCAAACGAACAATTAAAGCAGATACTTTTTTAACTGATCTCAGTACTTTTGAACAAGATGATCTAATTGTTCATGTTGATCATGGAATAGGAAAATTTAATGGATTAAAAAATGTTACTGTCCTAGAAAACGATCATGATTGCATTGAAATAACATATTTCAATAATGATAAACTTTATGTACCTGTTGAGAATATTGAACTTTTGTCAAAGTACGGTGGGAATAGTGAATTCGCACAAATTGATAAACTTGGAAGTTCAAATTGGCAATTTAGAAAAGCCAGCGCAAAAAATAAAATAAATGAAATTGCTGAAGATTTAATAAAAGTTGCGGCAGAAAGATCTCTAAAAGAAGCGACAAAATATACTGTTCAAGAACCTTATTATTCAAATTTTATAAATGAATTTGAATTTCAGGATACCGAAGATCAAGCAAATGTGACGTCAGAATTACTATTTGATCTGAACAGCGGGCTTCCAATGGACCGTTTGATATGCGGCGATGTTGGCTTTGGTAAGACAGAAGTTGCATTAAGAGGAGCGTTTAATGTAGCTATGAGCGGTGCTCAAGTGGCATTTATTGTTCCAACAACACTACTATGCAGTCAACACTATGAAAATTTTACAAAAAGATTCAAAAACTTTCCATTGAAAGTAGATCAAATCTCAAGATTAAACTCAACTTCTGAAAACAATAAAATTATTGAAAGAATTAATAGTGGAGAAAGTGATGTAGTTGTTGGGACACATGCACTTCTTAACAGTAAAATTAAATTTAAAAAATTAGGTATGCTTATTATTGATGAAGAGCAGCACTTTGGAGTTTCTCAAAAAGAAAAAATTAAGTCATTACGTTCAAATGTGCATGTGCTAGCTTTAACAGCCACACCAATACCACGCACGTTACAAATGTCACTTGTAGGTCTTAGGGATTTGTCAATTATTTCTACAGCACCATTAAACAGGCAAAATATAAATACTGAAGTTATTGATTTTAATGATGAAAAAATAATCTCTGCAATTGAATATGAATTAAGTCGTAATGGCCAGGTGTATTATGTCTGCCCAAGAATTAACGAATTAAAAGAAGTTGAGGATTTTTTAAAAAGTAAACTTCCAAATGTAAAGTATCAAATTGCCCACGGTCAAATGCCGTCCAAAAACCTGAAAAATACAATGATTGATTTTTATAATAATGAATTTCAATTATTGCTGTGTACCACAATTGTCGAGTCGGGTCTGGATTTGCAGAAAACTAACACAATGATTATTCATAATTCTGATAAATTTGGATTATCCCAACTTTATCAGTTAAGAGGGCGTATTGGCAGATCTAATATTGAAGCATTTTGTTTTTATACAGTTAAAGACATCAATGGAATAACTGAAAATGCTTATAAAAGACTTATGCTTCTTAAAAAATTTAACTCTAGAGGCTCAAGTTTTAATCTTTCGAGTCATGATTTAGATATGAGAGGATCAGGAAACATTATAGGCGATGCTCAATCTGGGCATATTAGAGAAGTTGGTCTCGAACTTTACCATAAATTGCTAAAAGATAAGATATTGGAATTAAAATCAGATACATCGACAGTAGATAATGAGTGGTCTCCACAAATAAATCTTGGTTTAAGTGTCTTAATACCTGAAAAATATATGCCAAATTTAAACACTAGACTGTTTTATTACCGGCAGCTTGCTTACTTAAGTTCAAGTGAGGAATTAAGCAAAATTAAGGAAGAAATGAGTGAGCGATTTGGCGAAGTTCCAAAAGAGGTTGAACATTTGTATAACATCACTGAGCTTAGAATTATATGTAAACAGTTGAAAATAGAAAAATTTGATATTGGAAATAAAGGTTTAACTATAAAATTTAAAAATAATCATTTTGAAAAAACAGACCAATTGGTTGAATTTATGTCTCAATATAAATATGACTTAAAGTTAAGATCAGACCAAACATTGGTGTATAATTACCAAAAAACATCAAATAAAGATCGAATATATAAAGCTTTTTCTTTTGCAAAGGAATTGCAGGCATTATAGTAGAAACATGGGTGTTTTATCTGGATATAAGATAATCGAATTATCAGGGATTGGGCCAGGGCCATTGTGTGGAATGTTGTTTGCCGATCTTGGTGCTGAGGTTATTCGTGTTGATAGAAAAAATACCGTTATGCCTAATCAACAACCAAAATTTGATATTACAGGAAGAAGTAAGAAATCTATTTGTTTAAATTTAAAGGATCCCGAGTCTAAAGAGGTTTTATTTAAATTAATTAAAAATGCAGACGCGCTAATAGAAGGTTATCGACCAGGGGTAACTGAAAAACTAGGGATTGGACCTGAAGAATGTTTAAAACAAAATGAAAAGTTAGTTTATGGAAGAATTACTGGTTGGGGTCAAAATGGTCCTCTAGCACAGGCAGCTGGTCACGATATTAATTATATCGCATTAGCAGGCGCTCTATATTCAATTTGGGGTGAAAATAAACCATCAATACCACTTAATTTAATTGGTGATTATGGAGGAGGCACCATGTTTCTTGCATTCGGTGTATGCGCAGCTTTACTGTCAGCAAATAGAACGGGTAAAGGACAAGTAGTTGATGCCGCTATGATTGATGGAGTTTCGGTTCTTACATCAATATTTCATAGTTTATCTCAGTCAGGAGTATGGAATGTAAATAACAGAGGTAATAATTTATTTGATGGCGGCGCGCCCTTTTATCAAGTCTATGAGACAAAAGACAACATGCACGTCTCAATAGGTTCTTTAGAGCCTCAATTTTACCAACTCTTAATTGATAAATTAAAGCTCGGTGATGAATTTAAAAATCAAATGCAATTAGATCAGTGGGATAACATGAAAAGTAAATTAGCTGAAATATTTAAAACCAAAACAAGGGATGAGTGGGATGAAATCTTTGAAGGGTCTGATGTTTGTTATTCACCAGTTCTTTCTATTGAAGAGGCAGCTAATCATAAACACATGAAGGCGCGTGATAATTTTGTAAATATTAACGAAGTACGCCAACCATCACCAGCACCACGTTTTAGTGTTACACCATCCGAAAAACCATCTCCTGCACCTGAAGTTGGTCAAGATAACAAAAGCATAATGCTTGATATTGGTTTTTCTGAGGAACAAATCAAAGAATTAGAAAATAAAGGAGTTTTATTATAGTGCCTAGTTTCGATGTTGTTAGCAGAGTTGAAATGCAGGAAGTTGATAATGCTATATCTAATTCAATGAAGGAAATTGGACAGAGATATGACTTTAAAGGTTCTGCTTCAAAACTAGAGAGAACTGAGGGAGGGATTATTTTATTATCTGAAGACGAAATGAAGGCTAAACAGGTATTGGATATTCTAATTTCAAATTTAATAAAACGTAACGTTGACCCAAAGGTAATAAAACTAAAATCATCTGAAAGTGCATCTGGCAATACAATCAGACAAAATTACGATTTATTAGAGGGTATTGACCAAGAGGTGGGTAAAAAAATTACAAAATTAATCAAAGAGTCAAAATTGAAAGTGCAAGCAAAAATTCAAGGAAATGAGCTGAGAATAAGTGGTGCAAAAAAAGACAATTTACAAGAAGCCATATCTAAAATCAAAGAGTTAAAATTAGAATTACCTCTTCAATATATTAATTTTAGAGACTGAATTATCTTAATGGTTGGTCTGTTGTTATTTCTTGTTCTTTAATTTTCTCTCTATACAAAATAAATATTCCCGCTGAAACAATAATTAATATCCCAATTATTGTTCTCAATGAAACAGTTTCACTCCAAATAAACCAGCCCAATAGTACAGCCCAAATTAAAAATACATATTCAAACGGCGCAACAATATAAGGTTTACCGTATCGATATGCGT
>LUMT01000017.1_pt2 | contig 32227 bp, 20 predicted proteins | sample 729741 | NCBI WGS metagenome assembly LUMT01 (sample SAMN03860299, study PRJNA289734) | marine metagenome | biome: seawater column; feature: ocean; material: water; isolation source: Red Sea water column Station 192 - depth 50m | place: Saudi Arabia: Red Sea | collected 2011-10-15 | depth 50 m
GTCTTCTTCATCACTGGGTTATGATACGTCCATGGGATGGTTTTGTCATTGGATTAGTCGGTTTTGATAGAGTTACTAGATCTAAGAGGGCGACTTGGAATTTGGGATATTGGGTAAGGAGCTCTGAACAGAGACACGGATATGCCAGGCGAAGTATAGACTCGGTTCTAGATTGGTTGGGACAGGTCGGCGAAATGATTGTAGAAGTCAAGGTAGACCCTAACAATACAGCCGGCTCAAAGACCGTGTATAGAACCGTAAGGAAATGGAAAGGAGAAAGATGCGTTTCGGGAGATTCACCGATCACTGTTGCTGGAATCAGGACAATGCACGAGTGCCATTTGATAGAGCTGGGGCCCGGAGCACCCACATCATAGGCAGACACAACCGTCGACCCATTCAAAAAACACCTCTTTACTGGAGATTATGCCCAACAGGGCAGTGATTGCCATGACCCCCCCAGAACCCCGACAGACTCTTCCCGATGTGGACCCAGAGGAGACCGATGAATGGCTGGAATCCTTGAGGACCCTAGCATCATCACAGGGCACGTCGAGGGCGCGACTACTCCTACAGGAGGTAATGTCAGAAGCGTCTTCCTTGGGTATTGATATTTCCCCATCTAGAACCCCGTACCTTAATTCAATTTCCATCGAGCAACAGTCTCCATATCCAGGAAACCTAACATTGGAGAAGAAGATTCAGAATTACGTACTCTGGAATGCGGCCGCTATGGTCTCAGACGCGAACAGGAGAATGGACGGGATAGGCGGCCATATTTCCACTTACGCCTCAAGCTCGACTTTGTACGAAGTAGGATTCCAGCATATATTCAGAGGAAAGGATTTCAATGGCATTGGAGATGCGTTATTCATCCAGGGACACGCTAGTCCTGGAATTTATGCTCGAGCATTCCTAGAAGGAAGAATTTCCACAGATCAGGTTTCAAAATTCAGGCAGGAGGCCTTCGTGGAGGGACTATCTTCATATCCCCATCCACGACTAATGCCAGAATTCTGGGAGTATCCCACCGTTTCGATGGGTCTAGGGCCACTTGGTGCCGTAATGCAGGCAAGATTCTGGAAGTATCTCGATCAAAGAGGAATCGCGGATACATCGGAGAGTCGTGTTTTCGCCTTCTTAGGGGACGGAGAGATGGACGAACCAGAGTCAATAGCTTCCATAGCAGTAGCAGGTAGGGAAAAGTTGGACAATCTAATCGTAGTAGTAAATTGCAATTTACAGAGGCTAGACGGTCCTGTAAGAGGGAATTCCAGCATCATCCAGGAATTAGAGGGCCTCTATCGAGGAGCGGGATGGACAGTAATCAAGCTAATCTGGGGGTCAGGATGGGACAGAGTATTCCAAAGAGACACGAAAGGAGAGCTTCTGGAGAAGATGGAGAGTATCCCTGATGGGGACTGGCAACGACTCAGCACTCTATCAATCGACGATTTCCGAGAAGAGATGTTCTCTGGAAGCGAGTCTCTGAAGGCCCTAGGAACCTCAATTTCTGATTCCGAGATGGAAGGTCTTACCAGAGGGGGGCACGATCCGGTAAAGGTATATTCTGCATACAAATCAGCAATTTCTGCACAGGGTCCAGCTGTAATTTTAGCACATACAGTGAAAGGCTGGGGAATCGATTCTTTCGAGGCTAGGAACTCAAGCCACCAGAAGAAGAAGATGACTATCGACGACCTGAAAGCTTACCGTGATGCTCTGGAGATTGATATCGAGGATTCCAGACTCGAAGAAAATCCCTTCGTCGCACTAGAAAAGGACTCGGATGTGATCAAGTATCTGATCGAAAGAAGAACTGCACTCGGTGGGTATCTCCCCTCGAGAAAACCCTTGAAAATTAACTTCGATCTTCCCGGACGAGAGATATATTCAGCATTCGACCAGGGTACCCCAGAAGGTCAAGAGGTTTCTACAACCATGGCTTTCGTTCGCCTGCTAAGAAATCTGATGAAATCAGAGATAGGCCCAAGAGTCGTGCCCATCATTCCAGATGAAGGTAGAACTTTCGGAATGGATCCACTATTCAGCGAGTTTGAGATCTTCGCTTCTAGAGGCCAGAAGTACACTCCAGTGGACCATAAGATGCTCCTAAACTACAAAGAGTCGGAATCAGGGCAGGTCCTTCAGGAAGGAATTTCGGAGGCAGGAGCCATTGCCTCATGGATATCAAGTGCTACTTCGTATTCTAGTGCAAACGCTGCTACCATTCCTTTCTACACCTTCTACTCAATGTTCGGATTTCAGAGGGTAGGGGATCAGATTTGGAGTGCTGCAGACGCTCGCGCGCGCGGCTTCCTGATGGGCGCGACAGCAGGGCGGACCACGCTTAACGGAGAGGGTCTACAACATCAGGATGGACACAGCCTACTAATGGCCTCGGCAGTTCCTTACTGTCGAGCGTGGGATCCTGCATATGCCTACGAGCTAGCCTCTATCATCAGACATGGAATAGATGAGATGTGGGGCGAGAATCTTGATGTCTTCCACTATGTGATGCTTTACAACGAGAATCAGCAGCAGATGCCAAAGCCACCTGACGTGGATGATGGCATCGTCAGGGGAGCGTACAAAATAGAAGAATTGGGAAAGGGAAGAAAAAAGATTAGACTACTCGGATCAGGCCCAATCCTAAGGAACGTTAGGGAAGCAGCCTCGGAACTACTCAGTGAACACGGGATATCATCAGAGGTTTGGTCCGTTACCTCCTACGGAGAACTTCGCAGGGAAGGTCTTGAGCATGAAAGATCAAGACGCCTGGATCCTGAAATTTCCGAAGAACCATACGTCTCCAGATGTTTTGGAGACGAAACGCCCACAGTCGCTACTTCTGACTACATCTGCTCCGTCCCTGAGATGATTCAGAGATGGATAGGGGGCAGATACATTGTACTCGGAACAGATGGGTTTGGAAGATCGGACACACGGGAAGCCCTTCGTTCGTTTTTCGAAATAGATACAAACAGCATTGTTGTTGCATCGATTTCGGCATTGGAGCAGGAAGGAACATTACCTTCTGGCACGGTAGAGAAAGAATTGGAAAAGAGGAATCTAAACAAAGAGAGAATAGACAAGACAGAGTGATTACATTGGGTAGAGTCTCAAACGCTTTCAGATTCACGTTTAGATGGGTTCCATGGGTCATCACGGGCGCTTCGTTAGCCTATCGTAGACTCCCGGATAAATCTCAGAACGAAATCAGAGAAGTAGCAAAGGAGCCACGTAAGTGGGGGGAGGGGTTGGAGAAGGCTTGGGATGCTTCGAGAATAGGGGCCGATCATTTTCAAAAGACCTCAGGAACATTGGCAAACATACTGATTGGGAGAAGGGTCAGTAGAAAGGAGAGAATTCAGGCTAGAGACGACTTGGCTGCTTTGAGTTTAGTAGTGCCTCCTCTGAGAGTTTTCATGATTCCAGGAAGTCAGATTCTGCTGGGGATAATGGCACGAGTCACTCCATGGCGACTAGTTCCTGATGCTTGGATTCCTCTGAACGCTCTGAAGAAGATCAGGGAGGAAGAAACACCTTCTTTGGATCAAGAAAGCACCCAAGTTCGAAGGATGCTCGGCAGATAACTCATTCAATCATAGTGATATTGGAAAGGAAGTAGTTATGCTTCAACGCATCTTCTAGACTAATCCAGTCTGGCACCTCGCCCTTGAAATCATCATATCTATGTCCAGGAATCAATCTCCAATCCTTAGGCAGACTACTGAGAACCTGCTTGGCTTTAATCAAGCTCCTCTGCTGTGCTTGGGGGGGGTCTCCCCCGGGAAGATCCACCCTCCCAGCGCTCCTGACGAAGAGAAGGTCACCAGCATGGTAGACTCCATGTCCGTGGAAGGTTACGTGACCAGGTGCATGACCAGGTGAGTGAGTAACAGTAATCTCAATACATCCTGCCGACCATTTCACGCTTTCCCCGGGTTCACAATCCCAAGTATTGGTGAAGTCCACCTTTCTGAAGACAATATTCCCCAATAGGCTAGGCACTCTTGCATCTTCATGCCCCCAGACCTCAAGATCTGGGAATCTATCGATCATTCCTGGAAATCCTGCTGCATGGTCTCGATGAGTATGCGTATACAGGAGGTGTGTAGGTCGGAGCCCTTCTTCTTCTAACTTAGAGCACCACTTCTCGGCGTCGAATGGATCAACGATTGCGACGATTTCATTGGCTCGGTCCACGAAGCCAGTATTCATGTTCATCAGGTTGCCCATTTGGGTTACCCAGACCTCTACTCCATCTTCCCAAATCGAAGTATGAAACTCTCCCTCGGACAGCATGAACCTCGCGAGTAAGACATAGGACAAAGTCGTAATGCATATACAAGCGATACTAAGCGCTAAGTTTGAGCAAATGCCATACGACGCCCAAGAGATCGAATCCAGATGGCAGAACAAATGGTCCGAAGACAGGGTATTCGACGCTGAGATTGATGACTCTAAACCTAAGTTCTACTGCCTTGAGATGTTCCCATATCCATCTGGGCACATGCATATGGGCCATGTCAGGAACTACTCTATCGGCGATGCGATGGCACGCTTCCAGAGATTAATGGGAAAGAACGTACTCTATCCGATGGGGTATGACTCATTCGGAATGCCAGCGGAGAATGCCGCTAAGAAAGAAGGCGGGCATCCTCATGATGTCACACATTGCAACATCTCTAGCATTCGTTCTGACCAAGAAAGGATGGGCTACTCATACGATTGGAGGAGATTCCTGGCGACATCGGATGTGGATTACTACCGTTGGAACCAGGAGATGTTCCTAATGCTCAATGAAAGGGGTCTGATTGAGCGGAAATCGGCTCCGGTAAACTGGTGCATTGACTGTGATACCGTTCTGGCTAACGAGCAGGTAAGAAACAATAGATGCTGGAGATGCGGATTGGAAGTAGTCCAAAGAGACATGGCACAGTGGTTCGTAAGGATGACTGAGTACTCTGACGAGTTGCTCGATGAACTCGAAAATATTTCGTTCCCCGAGAACGTTAAGGCTATGCAAAGGAACTGGATTGGGCGTTCCAACGGAGCCCATATCGACTTCCAAGTGGTCGACTCTTCATCAGTAATTGGAGCGTTTACTACCAGGCCTGACACCATTTTCGGAGTCACTTTCCTCACTCTGTCGCCAGAGCATCCATTGTGTGAAGAATTGTGTTCAGGTAGTGAGTGGGAAGAAGGATGGAGAGCCCTCAAAGAAGAATGCTCACGAATGTCTGAGTTCGAGAGAGTAAACATGCTGAAGGAGAAGAAGGGTGTCTTCCTAGGGAGGCATGCAATCAATCCACTGAACAATGAGAGGGTTCCAATATACGCTGGTAATTTCGTGGTTTCTACTTATGGAACGGGAGCGGTTATGGCAGTCCCGGGTCACGATCAAAGAGACTTCGATTTCGCAACCGAGTACGATCTTGAGATAAGGAGGGTACTTGAGGAAAAACGCGATGGCGGCATCAACGAACCAATGAATAGGGCATTCGAAGGATACGGCCCAATGGTCAATTCTCCAGTAAACGGTTTTGACGGACTCTCCGGAGATGAAGCAAAGAATGCCGTAATTTCCGCTCTAGAAGAGAAGCAAGCAGGACATGGCAAAGTTGAGTATCGACTGAAGGATTGGCTACTGAGCAGACAGAGGTTCTGGGGGACTCCTATCCCCATGATTCATTGCAAAACATGTGGAATTGTCCCTGTACCTCGGGAAGATCTTCCGGTTGAGCTACCCCTAGAGGTAGTGTTCACTGAAGACCAAAGTGGCAATCCTCTCGAGTCGCATCATAGCTTTGTGCAGACCATCTGTCCTAAATGCGGAAGTGAAGCAAGGCGAGAGACCGATACTATGGACACATTCTACGACTCATCATGGTATTTCATGAGATTTTGCGACGCAAACAACGACGAATCCCCGTTCGATCGCTCTGCTGTAGATTATTGGATGGATGGCGGAGTTGACCTGTACATAGGGGGGATAGAACACGCTGTCATGCATCTACTCTATGCTAGATTCTTCACAAAATTCACCAGAGATGCTGGGATGAACAAGGTCGGTGAACCATTCGGAAGGTTGGTCTGTCAGGGCATGCTCAATGCTCCTGCTCCGTACTGCTCTGATTGCAATTCTGAGTACCATGTTGACTACTTCGAATCCGCTTGTCCGACGTGCGGAAAAGAACTTTCCAGCAGATCAGCAAAAATGAGCAAATCTCTTGGAAACACCGTTAGCCCCGAAGAGATGATTTCTAGATTCGGAGCGGATACGGTAAGGCTGTTCATTCTATTCGGTGCTAATCCTGAGGCAGGAATGGACTGGTCTGATAGCGCCTTGGAAGCTAACCATCGCCAAATCAACTCTCTTTTCGACGCCATCGATGAAGCGATGGCACTATCGGATGCTCCGAATCAGAATAAATGGATCGAAGCAATGTCCGATGTCAGTCTAAGGGAGGGGGTGATGATAAGCCACTTCGAAATGCTATCGGATTGGAATTGGTACCTTCGAAGAGGGGGTCAAGATAGAACTACTGCAATGAAATTCTTAGAGGGATGGATTCCAATGCTCGCCCCCGCAACACCTCACATCGCAGAGGAATTCTGGAATATGTTCGGCGGAAAAGACCTCCTTGCAGCACTTGAGATTCCTATTCTCAGCATCGAATCAGATGACTTGCACAACTTGGCCGAAGAGGAATACGTGAAGAACATCATATCCAGTGCGAGGAATCTCAGGAATCTGGCAGAGAGACACTCCAAGAAACCGATTTCCAGAGTAGTCATACAGACGTCTCCAATTTGGAAATCGGATCTAGCATCGGAGGCTATCAAACTTCATTTATCTGAGTTTGACTTCAAAGCAAACGGTCAGGAGCACGTCAAATCTCTGGAAATATTCAATGAAGAGTCAATAAGAGGGGAAGTTTTTCGAACGTGGAACTCTATTGCAGTCGGAGGAAAGAAAACTAGAGGGAAAATCTACACTTGGTCAGATAGATCCAGATATCTACTATCAGAGGGAATCGATGAATTAAGTATAATCTCTGCTAACTCAGATTTCATTGCATCAGCCCTAGGAGTCGAGGATGTCGAAGCCTACAGGGTAGGAGAAGGAGAAGACGTCGGGGAGAAGGCAAGAATTTCCTTCCCATTAGAACCCGGAATTGCTTTCCTGTAGGTGAATCATGGCTGCAAAATCTACTACCACCGTCCTTTTCGATGACCAATGCGGCAAATGTAGCAGATGGGCAGATTTTATCCAGAAAAGAGACCCGAATTCGAGAGTAAACTTAGTGGGCCAGAACAGCGAACAAGGAAAGGAGATTTTACTAAACATCCCAAAAGAAATGGAGGGACTGGATTCTATTTTTTTGATTTCTAATGACGGGAGATGGTTCCCTAAGAGCGCTGCAATTTGGAGAGTATGCAGACAACTGGCGTTTCCATGGTCTTTAGCATCAACAATGTTCCTCGTACCTTGGCCAATTCGGGACCTATTCTACGATGCTTATGCAAGAATGAGAAAGTAGTCTCTGACAGATGGGTTCATGGGGCTCCAACATCTGGAGGTATCATTGAGTGAAGACGGGAGTGCCAAGCGACGTCGAGGACGTCGGGGCCGCCGCCGAAGACCAAGGAGGGGGAATAAACCCCCCATGGATAAGGGCAGGGGCGCCAAAACAGAGGACATCGAAAGAGCACTGTCCAGGTTTGACCTAGATCCCAGACCGATGGGAATACCAGCAGACATTGATCCACCCCCAAGGAAGATAGAAATCAGATGGAACACGAACGCGGTTTCTAGGGAGGTACAGAATAGAGCAGGGAAGATTGCCTGTATCCCGGGCGAATTTGGTTTTCTTCAGGAGGAAAGAGTCCAAGAAATTGCTTCGGATCTGGATGGTCTGCCAATCTCATTGGAACAGGCCCTTTCCCTCAGAGCGGCACTAAATCAGGAGAAGAGCGTTTACTCTCACTCAAAATTGATGCGTAGGTCGAATGAACTCAGCAGGAGGTATGATTCAGGAGAAAGCGTGATTGCTCTCTCCAAGAGGTTTGATGCACCACCAGTAAACACATTCAGAGCTATACTAACCGGACGAGGCTGGACAAAGACCAGGATTAAGGACACACTAAACAAGAATCCCTCCAAGCTAAACCAGAGAGACAAAGAGCAATTCGAACTCGCTGAGTCAGTTGACCGAGTTAGCTCGGTCAACCAGACCGAGACGCAGAATGCAGCCGAGGTTTTTGAAGAGATATTATGTGACCACTTCTCCTCTTTGGGCATACGATTCAGACGTCAAGAGGAACTACTCAGGGAACAGACAAAAGAGGAAGGAAGAGCAATTATCACTCCAGACCTACTTTTGATAGATGATGTCAGAATAAATGGGATTCCATGTGCCTGGATAGACGCTAAGCATTTCTTCGGGGCTGATTTAAAGTTTCCAAAGAAGAAAACCCAGAAGCAGGTAGACAGATATGTAGCCGAGTATGGGCATGGAGCTCTGGTTTATCGACATGGCTTCTGCGACGGACTAAGGCTAAGAGGGGCGATCAAACTCGACTCCAGTCCTTTGAATCTGAAGCCACTAGAGGATTTCCATGAGAACTCTAAGTCTTAGCCTCTATCGTAATTCTCCTACTCTACTGGAGAATGAAGAGAGTCCGTAACCCAACAATTCCTCAGAAATCTTGTAAATCCAATCTTCTTCAAAATCTGGATTTTTTGGTACAATTACGACACTCTCGCCCAACATACAAAGCATAGCAGACAAACTGTCAGAGAATCCTGAAATGTCAATCGCTTTTTTAACAGACTCGATAATATCCGATCTCGATGCATCCTTCTCAAGTCCGCTATCAGATGAGAATTTCAGTGACTCCTCAATAAGCTCCGACCATCTGTGCTTGTTCCATTCCCCTTTAGCGATTCTCTCCATTGCGCGTTCCCCTGCCAGGCAAATCTTCCTTCTCCAATCTTCACTGTCGATGTAACTTGAGGTGTGTCTCCCCGTCTTTTCTTTCCATGAAATTAGAATCGGTATTTCTAGAGACCAACCCTGGGATACTCCTGGTCCATTATCTAAAAGAGATCCAGAATATGGAGAACCGGCAGCAATTCTTCTCTCCACTCCTCCCGAGGAAAGAGCAGTCGTGTCACCCAAGCCGCTAGATCGCTTTCTTTCAACAATGTGGGCAACAAGAAAAGATCTCCTCATACACTCTTCGTGGGGGATTCCGATTGCTCTCAGAATAGCCATCGATGATGCCACTGCACCCGAAGCCGACATACCGAAGCCCTGAGATGTCGGTAAGGACATTATGATGTCCAGCTCCCAATCAAAATCTCCTATCTCAGGAATCTCCTCCACTAACTCTAACAGTACGTCTTGATAAATACTTGAGTCGTATCCCTCATTCTTGAATCTGACAATCATCTCTCCGGAGCCATCCTCTCCTTTCGCTATTACCTCTACTCCGTCTTTGAGGCAAATACCCGCACCCCTGCTTCCTTGATACGCCGGATCTTCACTTGAATCATCGATCGTGAAAAGAAGAGTGATGTGCGCCCCGCATTGGCCCCTGCCGAGAACTATAGACATGATAATTCATCCAACAAGATTGTAACGAATCATTGTAATTCATAGAGAACTTGCAAGGTCCTTCTCAAGAGACCCAAACCCTCCTGAAAGCTCCTCGACTGCCCTCATGAAAGCAGTTTTTGGACTCATTGAACCATCTGTCTCAAACGAAAGAATAAATTCTCCTGAGACCTCTTCAAGGTAAATTGCATCTTTGAATGTCCTAGATTCCTCTGTCCCCTCTCCTACGTGATTCAACTCATCAGTAAGAATGGCAACCTTGTCAACATCTTCCAACTTTCCATCCTTGTTGAAATCCTTGGCTGAGATTTCTAGGTCCATGTCCCAGAGAATCTTTGCCTTGGTTTTGTTGTTCAGCACCCCAATCCTTCTGGGGTGGAAAGTAACACCACATACTGGGGACCACTTTGTGTGATCCCTTCCTCGTCCCATAATGGCAGTCGCGTAGAATTCTATCATTTGCCCCTTCATTAGCTTGGTAATTGGTATACTCTTGAACTCGTCAGGGATCTCAAGAGCTTCCTCTCCAAGATACTTCATGTCGCCTGCAATAACCCAGCGTCCTTCCTCAGTTCCGAAGACCACACAGGTGTAAATCATCTGACATTCTAAGCAACCCCTGTCTGCCTCAACAAGATCTTTGCAATTAGGGCACTCGTCTTGGAAGTAGAACTTGTCATGCACGGTAGGAATAGGAATCATAGCAAGTCTCTGAGCGACCATTTCGTCTGGAATGGGTCCGGTAGTCTCCCATATCTCATCATCTTGCTCCTTTGTACCAAGCTGGAATCTAACGCTGTCAATAGCCATCTTTGGAGTATCTGAGATTAGTGACCTCCTAAGCGCATTAGCGAAGCTCCTGTCCGTCTCAGACAGAAGTACCTGTATCTTGTTGTCCTCTTCTTTCAGTATCTTGATCTTTACCATTTTATCACTCCAATTCAAACTCTTCTGCCTCTCCTTCCACCCTTGCTCTTGGTTCCATCAGTTGGCATTGGAGTCACGTCCTCAATCCTCGTAATCCTGACACCAGCACGAGTAAGCGCTCTAATGGCAGCGGTTGCTCCGGGAGCGCTGTTAGATCTATTGCCCCCTGCTCCTCTGTATTTCACAATAACTTGATCAAAATCCTTCTCAGCTAGCATTTCGGCAATCTTCTCAGCAGCCCTTGTAGCAGCAAACTGCCCACCAGAGTCGCTTCCACCCTTAGTCACCATCCCTCCTGAGACCTTGCAGACCGTCTCTGCACCAGTTAGATCTGTGGCAGTAATCAGAACATTGTTGAAAGTACTGTAGATATGCAGAATAGCCTTGTGACCCATCATGACTCCTCCTCTTCAGCGGAATCTTCTTCCAATTCCTCTTCATCGTCTTCTTGGTACCTGAGAGTCTCCAACTCCTTCCTGAATGGATGTTCGGGGTCAATGAAAGGAGAGTTTTCGCTATATTGTAGAGAATCCTCTTCCTCCTTCAGAACATGATACCCTGGAACAGTCATCCTCTGGTCACCAATGCAGATATGTCCGTGTACGATTAAGTTCCTAGCAGCCCTCATAGACGGGGCCAATCCCTTGTAGTATACTACTGACTGCAACCGCCTGGACAGCATGTGTTCAACGTTAATCTCGAGAACGTCTCCAACGTCTGCACCGGTTTGTAGGAGCCCTTTCTTGGTTAGCGAATCCAGCAACTGCTCTTTCTCCTTAGCATAGTGGCCTTCGGTTGAGTCAACCCTTCCTATCAATTTCATCGCCTGATTCCGATGTCTTCGGAGTGCGGATTTCTCTCTCCATATTTCCCTCATGCCACCGACTTTCTTCAGGCCATACCTTTCCTTAAGATCATGCTCTTCGTCAATTCTGGCCTGCTTCCAAGGGTGCGTAGGAGTCTGTGTTCTAGGCCTGGAGAATTTTGGTTCGCCCATTGTCTAACCTCACTTCTTCCTCTGGACGCCGAGTGCAGAACCTCTTCGACCGTTTGACCTGAGCCTCTGCCCCCTCACCTTGTGTCCACTCCTGTGCCTCATTCCACGGAAAGTCTTGATTTCTGCTAGCCTTGCCACATCATCATCCTTGGTCATTCCTACCTCATTAGCAATAATGTGGGCATCTTCATTTGATTCTAAATCTCTCTGCCGGTTCACCATCCACCAAGGAACGTTGGTCGCATATTCGTCGATTGCGCTTCTGAGCAGGTCCTGCTCGTCAGAAGATAGGTGTCCACCTAACCTGGTACCGTCAATTCCAGACATCTTGCAAATCATCATCGATGTTCTGATTCCTATGCCCTTAACTGACGTCAATCCGTATGTGATTGGCTTCAAACCGTCGATGTCAGTGTCAGCTATTCTGACGATATACGAGAAATCTTCTCCTAGTTCGGCTTCGTCTACTTTTGGCATTACGGTTCCCCCGTGTTCACCTTTCGGTGGCCTTTTGGGCATTCTCGCGACCTACAGTTCCTATTTGAACCGATTGGAGGTGCAATTTAATGGTGGAATGACTACTCCTTGCAGACTATGTATAGCCTCTGAGTCCCCGATGGCCTTTCTATATCCATGTCTACCATGAAACCCTTGCTGCCTTCCGACCCCTTTAACTCCCGAGTTATCCTCCTCTGAAGCGTAGGATGAATCTCCGGATTTAGATTGCATCTAAGGGTGATATTGGATATCCCCTTCCTTGCCACAGAAGATGCAACCTGATCGATAGTATTCAACTCTGGAGGAGACAACCTGTGCTGCACAATTTGACCGGTCGCCACTACAAAGCCCCTCACATCATCGTCATCAGATATTTCGTCGGTATGTATGAGCAAAGGCCTCCTTCCCTCGGTTCTTACCCAAGAAGAACCAGTCCCGCTCGTAATTGCCTTGCCGTGCCACGAACTCTGAAGGCCACTTTCGATCAGTACTGGATCCACAATTGTTAGATAGGCACCACGCGGAATTTCCATTACACTTCCGAATGATGTGGAATTTGCCCCCGAGCCTCTTCCTTCAATGCTTGAAATGACCCTCTTCCTTCCTACTCTTATGCATCTGTTCGGACTGTCAGAAGAGAGGGATCCTACCCAAACTGAGAGTCTATCTACTCTACCGCCGCCTCTGCTTAACCATTCCCAAGTCCACGAAGCACCAGGGAAAGTCGTCTCAAGAATGCCATCAATCATTGCACGTTGTACTGAGTCAAGTCTTGGAGAAAGATCTAACAATATCGCAGGGCCTTTTGGCCCAGTTTGTAGATGACTACTCCACCCCTTCAGAACCGATTTAATGTCAGGTTCCATCTCATCTAGACTATGATTTTGAGCATCCCTGGGTCTGGCAGGATCTACATGTAACATTGCGACGGGGGGGTGAGCCCTAGTTCCCGCTTCTCTCAGACTAGACCAGTATGTTGAAACCGCAGATTCAGCAGAACAACCATCCCCCACCAACACTCTGTCGAGAGATCGTTGGACATCTCCCTCAGAATTGAGATACATATTTGCGGCACAGAGTTTGGCTACATCCTCTTCTAATTCCACAGCTAGTGCAGGACGTTTGAGAATTTTTGAAAAGGCGATAAGTTGGATCCCTGAACCAGCAGCCGCATCTAGGATAACACCAGCAGGAAGCGACAGAGGATCAATCTGTCTAGCTCTGATCGAGGCCACTGACCATGGGGTGGACAACCTCTTCATACTCTCGCTCATGAAGAAAGCAGGCTCTCCTTTCCTCGAAGACTTTGGTTCAGTCTTCCGCTTTGCATTAGTAACCAGCCTCTTCGAAGGAACTATTGCAGTGTGCCCCCCTTCTTCCACGGACGTTCCCGTTGGAACTTAGTCAAGTCTCTTTCGTGGAACTCACTCTGATATCGGGGCACTTCTCAGGGTCAACTCGAACCTCAGCCATGTTTCCTGAAGCTGGTGACCATCGCTGTTGCCATAAGCAATTTCAGGAGGTAGAAGGGTCGTATGAGTCGTTCCGGTATTGATTCCTGGGATCAACCCTCTATCGTTGTCAATGTCCAGCCCGATCGCAGACCAACAAAAACCCTCGATGGACCAATTGCATCCTTCACCAGCCGAATCACTCCAGTCCCCACTATCCAATTCTTCTTCTGAATCAGCATCCCACACAGTATACTGTACAGCAAAAGGATCTCCACCCTGTATGTGAACATCTCTATTTTCTAGGCCTTGGAAGATATTCACATCTAATCTAACTTGGGCATCTAGGTTCGAAATATGGGTGGCAGTAACGCTAATCTCTCTCTCTGAGATATCCTCAATCAAATTTACCTCTATTACAATACTTTCATTTCCCGCTAGATCGTTAACTATTACGTAAGGCTCGTTATTTGAGGCGAAAACAACACCCCCTCCGGCTATCTCCAATACAAGATTGAGGGTCTGGTTTGCTCTATTGTACAAGACCACACTGGCCGAGTCTCCATTGCCCTGGTGCGTCCAGTCACATCTAACCTCGCCAGGGAGTAGGAATACACCATCCTGTTCCGATAGAGACCCATGAGGCCATTCCCAGTCATCTTCTCTAGGAGAGCATGCGTCGAAGAGCAGCCCAACCTCCCATAGCCATCGACCGTCTTCGTTTAGAGCGTCAATATCTGTTGTCCCGAAAACGGTGTCTATTTCGTCAAGGAAACCAATTGCAGAAATTCCCACCCAGACCGAACTCAACAACAGGCCTATTCCGGTAATTACAGAGAGAACTATAGTGGCTCTGGGAACAGCCATTTTATTGAGTCCCAAAGGGATTGGAGGGTGCTCAATCTCATCAGGTGTATCAGATATCCACGACCTCGTCACGAATGGTTAGAATTACCAGTATGTCATCAACGTTGGCACTTCCGGATTAGTCCTTGAGCAGTTCATCTTGATTGACTAGTCCCAGCCAGGCCACTATCCCCAGCTCCACTGCTAGAACGGTCATTCCAAGCAAAATTTCGCTCTGTCCAATATCCCCGGACGCGAATACAAGGAAGCACACGATAGCAGCAATGAGATCTGTGAGACCCCAGATTCTGAAACCCTTTCTCAGTTGTAGGATTCCGATAATCCAAATCTCAGTGGACATCACGATCATTAGAACCGGCAAACCAAAGCTCCCGACCATTCCAACTGTAATCGCCCCAGAGATAACGAAAATATGGCCATTGGCGGCTAGAGTGAATGTCCATTTAGGTAGTCTCAATGGGACAGTAAGTGCGCATCCAATCATTACAACTATTCCGGATATTAACATAATCTCTCCAAACCAATCGAGTAGACTTTGGTTCCATCTGGATAGCGCGAAAATAGCTAGGATACCACTGGGGAGAGCAATGCCTAGTTCGGATGGCCTTGAGGATCTAAGACTCTGTACAGCAGAGCTAGAAGCTGCAAGAATTCCAGCAGGCCCAAATGACATCATAACAATCGCAAGACCTCGGGTTCCAGAACCAAACCCATCTACATCACGGCCACTAACATTACTCCTTTTTCCCTCGATCCAGAAACCCAGAATAACACACAAAACAAGAATTGACTCTAGAAGCACCAACGGCATAGTCCACTCCAGATTATCTCCATCGAAAGGCTCCACAGTGAACGGTAGAGGCAGCGCTCCAACCAATGCTCCCCCAATAAGACGGGTCAACAACAGTGGAATAACAAACCAGTCGATAGCGATAGATATCCTGTCAATCAGATTCTCGTATTCCAGCAGTGACACCATTAACAAAACAAGAACTAACGAGCAAGCGACGGCCATGTCTAGAAGTAGCTTAGGGCTACTTCCCGGCGGGAAAACATGTGCGGATAGTAAAATCAAGCACACTCCAGTCACTGAGAGTGCAACGGGCATCTCCATGCCCAGGATGTGAGGCAAGTCCAAGTCTAGCCCCTTGGTTCTCTTTTTGATTAGGAATACCGTTGCACAGCAGAAAACACCTGTGGAGACTAGTATCAAAGGTCCCATTCCGAATACAGCAGAACTTAGAATCCCTGACAGCAATACTATCATGAGAATAATCATTCCAACCACAGGAGTATGAGTGATCCCCGAGGAAAGTAGTTCTGACATGTCCTCTGTATCTGACAACTCCCTCCTGTTCCTCCGGAACTGCTCCATCTCGGCCACCTTGGGGCTGTATGAGGACAATGACCCCGAGCCGGGGGGAAGACTACCCTCAGAGACCATGCTGATCACCGTCTCTCTCTTAGCAATGGTCTTCAGCTCCGATCTGATCTCCCCTCTAGAAATAAGCCAAAACGAAGTAAAAATGAAAACCATCGCAGATGAAAACTGAAGGAGAGCGTTGTCAGACTCTAAAGATAGAATACTCGAAATTACTACTAAAATCAGTGCCGAGCAAGCAGGCCTAAGCATATTTTCCATATGTTCAGCTCTAGGCAAATAGACAGATAGGACCACAATTGTACATGCTACAGCCAAGAACTCAGTATCGAACAAGGTACCAGAGAAGACTACAGAGTCCATATCAGCGATCCATTTTGGAGAAGATAATCCTCTAGAGGGAACCCTCCCTGTCCAGAAAACAAGCATTGGAACGGCGACCATTCCAATACCTAGGCCGTACACTGTTTCTTTTCCAAAGTACAATATTGAGGAGATAGATAGACACATCAGAACAAATATCGACTCATCAAGACCATGTCTCCATTGGATTGCCACATAAGTAACTGCGAGGATCCAGATAATGCCCTCCTCACTACTTTTCCTCAGTCCCAGAGCAAAACCCAGGATGTGCAAGAAGGAAATTAGTGCTAGTAGAGAAACCAGAGAAAATGAATTGAACCCATCAAACTGGGCTAGGATTACAATTGTCAGCATTGGTAACCAGAGGCCAATGCTCCATAGATTCAGCAATCCTGAATCTCTTATTGAAGCAGAGATTTCAGTAATCCCCATGAATCCAGATGCAAGATTTACTCCGCTATCGCCCATCTTTGAGTTTACCAGAAACAGAAGTACCGATGAGAGCGACAAATAAATCGCGAGTGGCAGAGGTTCCAAGTGAACCATTCCATTGTACTCATTCAAGTCATTAGCGATCATTATTGTTCGCACAGTCTCTTCAATCATTTTCTCTGTAATAACCCACGACCATGGAAGAATTACAGTAACTCCTGTCAGGGAGGAAGAATTTCTTCTAACTGCAAGAACCGCTGTTCCAATGTGTAGTAGCGATAGTATTCCTAAAAGAGCGAATCCACCATCTCCATCTGACTTGCTATCAGTGGGAACTAGCAGGACCAGTATTGCTAATACGGCAACAGATCCAAACCACAGGACCCTGTCAGAAACGCTGCTCTGATCTCTAAGGATAACGGAGACAGTTACTATAGCCCCAATCCCCGTGAAGATATGGTAAGACGATAATCCAAGAGACGCGTCAACATATTCATCGTTCAACAATACCAGGGTAAGAACTGTGGCAGTAATCAGGAGCGGTTTAGATACCCTACTCGACTGAACCCCCCTTACAACCAGGTATGAACCACCAAATGCTCCTCCTAGAAAGGTCACCATTCCAAGAGCGTACCCCATGTCCTCACGATTTGATGCGACAGCTAGAACGGCTCCAACCATGCCCAGCGATATCGAGACCCCCCATAGTCCGGGTTTTCCAAGGCCCAAAGTTTCGAATCCCTTTGAGAACCAGTTCTCATTCTTTGAGAAGACAGTTGCCATGTAAGCGTTCATCGAGGTGACTACCATTAGAAGTAGGAACAATAGTAATGGATTCTCAATAGGTAAGACCTGCAGAGGTCCGGCAGAAAACTGCGGTGTTATCGCATGCATCCCAATCCATAGATTAGAAGACGCAATTCCGAGGGAGGCTAGGTTCCCAGATCCCCTGTTTATTGCAATCCCATGTAAAATAATAGTTGCAATCAAAATCATTACTGCCACTCCTAACTCCCCGAATTCTGTCCCTGCAGTAGATCCAATTGCAAGAAGGACCAGTGTGGATTGAGCAGCTATCGCATCATGATCGTGCCTGTAGGCGACCAATATGTTGACCACTACAAGCAGTAACAATACAATGCCGAGGACAAGATCATCCCCGATAACTCCCCAGCCCCTCAACTCTATTGCTAGTCCGTAGAGGACCTTCATCGAGATAATTACCCAGGTTATTCCCATTAGGCTAAGTCTCTGGTTGGGAACCCATAATTCTCCTAGCCCAAAACCAAAAAATGCAAGAAATAAAAGTAGAATTGTCCCAATTTGGGCCTCAAACACCCTGCCAATCTGTATGCTTATCGCACTGTAAATTACGATCATCGACACCATCAGAATCCAATTTACCTTCTGTTCGCCCTCCGTTGATAATTGGGAGACAATATCTCTCTCTGGCGGGGAAGTAACACTGCCGTCTCTGTTTGCCCTTCCCGGTCGATCTTCATTAGGCTCAGCGAATGGATCAAATAAATCCCCTATCGCATTGTCTTGTTTTTGAGCCTTCTTCGAATCTTCGACATTCTCAGATACATCTAGATTTCCTATGGCGATTCCTGATGGAAGCCTGAACTCCCTTTCTCGGATGACCTTGTCTGGTGACTCATCGTCTCCCATTGGTCCCCTAACAAAGGATGTATTGCATAATCACATCCCCTAACGGGAACATAAACCAACATTATTGAAATGAAGAATTGATTTTTCGAGCCGTAACGCTTGAAGTCTTGTTCCCTTTCGGGCTGGTTGGGGGGGTTACAATTCAGAGTTCCTCTCAAAATAGGGCTGTCGATTTGTCAGAGCATGGCTTAGAACCCAGTGGAAACGTTCACTGGAATATGGGTCCTGAAGAGTTGCATCAAATGGCGGTTGAGTTGAACGAGGCCAAACTGACGTCAGACTCTGTATTACTTGCAGTTACTGGGGAGAGAACAGGACGCTCTCCAAATGATAGATTCATCGTGGACGAAGCTGGAATGGCAGAGGAGGTCTGGTGGGGGGAGGTCAATAGACCAACGGCTCCGGCGGTTTTCGATAGGCTATTAGTAAAGGTCCAGAAACACCTTAATTCGGTAGAGAATGTATTCGTCAAGGACGCCTTCTGCGGAGCTGACAAGGACTACAGGATGCCAGTTAGACTAGTGACTGAAAAGGCATGGCATGCAGCATTTATGCACAATATGTTCGTTCGAGCAACGGAAGAGGAGATCCCATCTCACATTCCCGAGTTCACGATTCTCCATGTTCCAGAGATGAAGTCCAGTATGAGCGACGGAGTGAACTCCGACGTCTTCGTAATAATTGCTCTGGACAGAGGAATGGTGATAATCGGAGGGACTCACTATGCCGGCGAGATTAAGAAGGCTATTTTTACAATAATGAATCATATTTTGCCTTCTAAGGGACTTCTCCCAATGCATTGTTCTGCCAATACAGACGGGGAGAACGCAGCTCTCTTCTTCGGGCTTTCCGGTACCGGCAAAACGACACTATCTGCAGATCCCAATAGAGCACTCGTCGGAGACGACGAGCATGGCTGGTCAGACAACGGGGTTTTCAATTTCGAGGGAGGGTGCTATGCTAAGCTAATCCGCCTCTCTGAGGAGGACGAACCGGCGATATATGCAACTACAAAGATGCCCGGGTCAATTCTAGAGAATGTGATATTGAATGCAGACGGGTCTCCTGACTTCGACAACGGTTCTCTAACTCAAAACACCAGAGGATCGTATCCAATCGAGTTCATCGAAAATCGTACTCCGGATTCGATGGCCGATAACCCGAACAATGTGGTGTTCCTAACTTGTGATGCTTTCGGTGTGCTCCCTCCGCTTTCGAGATTAACACCCGAACAAGCCGCATATCATTTCATGTCGGGATATACTGCTAAGGTTGCTGGTACCGAGATGGGTGTTACCGAACCCCAGGCCACGTTCTCGACTTGCTTCGGGGCACCATTTATGCCAAGGCATCCGAGCATATATGCAGATTTGCTCTCCAAGAAGATCCGTGAGAATGATGCGAAGTGCTGGCTAATCAACACTGGGTGGATTGCCGGTGGGGCAGACGCAAGTAGCCGAATCAAGATTAGCTGGACTAGAAATCTTCTCAATGCAGCAATCAATGGAAATTTAGACAATGTGGTTTTTGTCAAAGACGAGCGATTCGGGTTTGAGATTCCCACAACCTGCGAGGGAGTGCCAGACCGTATCCTACAGCCCAGAGAAACATGGGATGATGAGACTAGGTACGACAACGTCGCTAATCTTCTTGCTCAGATGTTCATTGAGAACTTCCAGCAGTATGCAGATGGATGCTCCGAGGATGTATTAGCCGCTGGTCCAACGCCTGTCGTCTAATCGATTAGTCTCTGATTGGCCGCTCTCTGGGCATCTACTGCACAAATCGCTGCCATGTGCACCACGTCTCTCGTACTGTCTCTACGCTGAAGGACGTGAGCAGGCCTAGAGAGACCCTCCAATATGGGGCCTGTCATCTCGGCCCCTGCAACTCTCTGAAGTAACTTGTAGGCAATGTTTGCAGAAGCAAGATTGGGACAAATTAGAACATTGGCCGGGCCGTTAAATGACATGAATGGGTAGTCTTGTTGTATATCAGGAACCAGGGCAGTATCTGCCTGCATTGGTCCGTCGATTACTAAATCAGGGTCGATTTCCCTTACTATCTCAATTGCCTCTTCGATCCTATCTGTCCTCATTTCCGCAGATGTCCCGAAATTCGAGAAAGAAAGCATTGCAACCTTCGGCTTAACTCCGAATCTCTTTGCAACCTTAGCCGTCTGAACAGCTATCTCCGCTAACGTTCTAGCATCTGGATAAATATTGATAGTTGCATCCCCGATGAACATCAACTGACCATTTACAGTCATCATGTACATCCCCACTATTCTGTGAGAATTAGGATCAGGTCCGATTACCTGCAAACAAGGCTTCACTATATCCGGGTACTGATGGGAAATACCACCAAGATAGCCATCCGCATCGCCCATTCTGACCATCATAGGAGCGAAGAATGTGGTTGACTTCAACTGTCTAATCGCATCCTCCCTCGTCAGTCCCCTTCTGCCTCTTTGGTGATGCAGCTCGTCGGCGTAACTACCTCTCCTCCTTTCATCATATCTGACATCAATCATTTCGCAATCAAAATTCAGCCCTAACTCTTCCTTAACTGCTTCAATCCTCTTCTTTTGTCCCAGAAGGATTGGCTCGCATATTCCTTCTGAGATACACTGAGATGCCGCCTTTACGATAGTGGGGTCCTCCCCCTCGCAGAAAACAATCCTCTTCTTTTCCCTCTTGGCTTGGTTAATGACCCTCCTCATTATTGATCTGGTCAGTCCTAGTCGGGACTCCAACTTCTCTCGATATGAGCCTACGTCGAACTCGTCTGGAGAAAGTCCGGAAACCCCCTCTTTTACAGCTGCTTCAGCCACTGCGCTTGCTTCCCAGATCAGTACCCTCGCATCGAAGGGCTTGGGAATCAGGTATTCGGGCCCGAATGACATTTGTTCACCCTGGTAGGCGGATGAAACGTCATCTGGCACGGGCTCCTTCGCAAGTTGAGCAAGCGCATTGGTCGCTGCCATCTTCATTCCCTCTGTTATTTCGCTAGCTCGAACATCCAAGGCCCCCCTGAAGATATATGGGAACCCGAGAACGTTGTTTATCTGGTTAGGATAGTCGGATCTTCCAGTAGCAACTATGGCATCATCCCTGACACTAGATACCTGCTCGGGGGTAATCTCTGGATCAGGATTCGCTAGTGCGAAAATCAAGGGTCTTTCTTTCATACTCTTGATCATATCAGGAGATACCAATCCTCCCTTGGATAGTCCAAGGAAAACATCTGCTCCATCCAAAGCTTCACGGATTCCTCCTTCAGGTACATCCCTGGCGAACTCAGACTTGTACTCGTTCAATTCACCATTCTCCATCCTCTTGGATGTCACAATCCCCTTCGAATCAACCATCGTCATATTCTCTGGCTTCACTCCTAGTCTCAGGTAATGCCTCGCGCATGATATTGCAGAGGCACCGGCTCCGAGTATTACCACGCTAACTTCCCCAATCTCCTTTTTCACGACTTCTAGCCCGTTAAGTAAGGCTGCTCCTGAGATTATTGCGGTTCCATGCTGATCATCGTGCATTACCGGTATGTCCAACTCTTCTGCAAGCCTTCTTTCAATCTCGAAGCACTCAGGTGCCCCAATGTCCTCGAGATTAATACCTCCAAAGGTAGGTGCTATTGCCTTCACCGCTTCAACGAATCCATCTACATCGGTTCTATCCACCTCTATGTCGAAAACGTCGATATCTGCGAATGCCTTGAACAGAAGCCCCTTGCCCTCCATTACTGGCTTGCTGGCTAGAGGACCAATATCTCCCAGCCCTAGGACTGCAGTGCCATTGCTGATAACGGCCACTAGGTTCCCCTTTGAGGTGTAATTGTATGCCTTTGCGGGGTTATCCCTAATCTCTTCGCAAGGATATGCCACACCGGGGGAGTAAGCAAGAGAGAGCTCCCTCTGCGTACCGTGTGGCTTTGTTGGGACCACTGTGACCTTCCCTCTTGGCTCGGAAGAGTGGTATTCCAATGCGTCTACGCGCAACTGGTCATTGCTCACAGTGTCACCTCGGATTTCCCGGAACAACCATCTCCTTTGATGCTATCCTATTCAAAATTGTATGATTATCGGCCAATATGGCCTCGTTTACGGTTTTTCTACACCTGGTAATTTTTTTAGACAATGAGCACGTCACGGACGACTACCCCTACCCTTCATAAATTGCACAACGAGGGACCCATTTCGTTCCATGTACGCTAGTGGCAAGACAACCGGTGAGAGAGCCAAGGCAATTGCCTTGGCCACTCTTATGATTTTACTCCCTTGGGGTGCAAATCAGTCCCCTCCATCAGACTTGGAATCAGACTACATTGATACTAACTATATCTCTAGCAAATCATGGGGGGTAAATGGTAGTAATGACACTGGTTGGATCGTCCTAGATGCTACCGGATCAGACCTTGAAAACGGAACTCCCGCCCTTTCCGATTTTTTCATGGAGTTCGCACCCGGTGCCGTGATTGACAACCTAACTTTCGAAGTGGCTGTTAACGGAAGCGATGGATATTGGGTGAATCAACCTCAGATTTCAGTTATGGACACCCAGACTAGTATTTTGGACTGGAGCGGACGCGGAGATCTAGGGAGGCAGAACGCCTTCTCAGACAACTCGCCAAGCCTTGTGGACGGCATTCTCGACTCATCCCTAAAGCCAAACACAATCAGTGACGCATCCTGGCAGATTCCGACCGGAATTGAAATCACAGACTTGGTTATTCAGGCCCTCCGCCCCGTTGATCCAAAGCTATCATTCAGCCCTACAGAGGTCTCAATCCACGGTAGTGCATACAACCCATTCGATGGAAGGTTATACATTCTGGTCGACGACGATTTGTTAGTGTTGGATGACAACGCAAACAAGCGCATCATCGATATAATTCCAGATATATCTGGGAGATCTATCGCCACGGACCCGAATAGGGACATGCTCTACATTGGTGATGAAGTTGGGAATGTGACTGCCATGGGCCTATCCGACTCAGATTATGTTTCAGATTTCCCCGAAGAAATCAACTCATCAATATCGGATCCAATTCTTGCCTTGGCAACGGATATATTCGGAGTATTGTGGGGAGCATCCGAGTGCTCCATCCACTACTTAATGCCCGCAAAGGGGTCTCTCTGGAAGTCTCTAAACTTCTGCTCTACCTTCCAGGATGAAACTCCATTTGAATTGTACATTGATGGCAGAAACCTGTTCTTGGCAACAGAGGACCATGGCATCAGGGTGATAGAGTACAACGTCTCTTCGGGGGATCCTACGTCAATAGTAATCGAAAGAAACGTTGTTTGGGACGATTCCAACCTGCTCTCCGGGAATTCGATCGCCGACATCGCCGTTTCCGATGATATCCTTTACATAGCGACTTCTAACTCCGGCATAGACAGGTTCGACATCTCGTCTGAGTCGTGGGTTCCGTCCTGGACTTCATCTAATTGGCTATCTTCTGACATTACAATAGGTCTGGCTGTCACCCCGGGATGGCTGTACATTCTGGGCGAACAGCAGGTCCAGATGTACGATACCGATGTCTTGCTCTTCAGCAGCGAAATCTCCCTATCCGATTTGGGTCTCTCAGGATCCGGAAACAGCATCAGCCCTTGGCCAGGAGGACAATCTCGTTCCCCCTCAGACTCCTTAGCGATAATCGGCGACTCCTCTGGGACGATGGGTAGAATCCTCGGCGATGTCTCAGACGGATCATTCCCGCTAGTCAGTAGCCCTTCAATCGAGGATGCACAGATCACAGCGATAATAGATGACGGAGAAGCAGGCGAGTTCTGGATTACCTCTGGAACAATCATCGACATGATGGACAAGAGAGACAATCTCTGGAAGGAGCCAGTGGACATCTCTGACAGCATCCCTACGATAGAATCAGGAGAGGTTTCAATCACTTCGATAGAACAAGACCAAGACGGTTGGGTCTGGATTGGAACCTCTGGAAGTGGGGTCCACAGGCTCAGCAATGTAGATGGGTCCCACTTCGGAAAAATCCAGGGAACCAATTCGGAATCGATCACCAGTTTGGCTTTCGACTCCAATACTGCAACTCTAGTTATCGGACACTCTGATGCAGGAATCTCCCTATATTCCACCGATTCAAATAGCGTAATCGGGACATTCTCCGAGTCAGAGGGGCTCGACTCTAACAGGATCAGGGACATTGCCACCAGATTCGGAATCGCATACATCGCTACAGAGGATGCTGGAGTGATGAGAATTGATCTAAGCACTCCCGAAATAATCGGCTCTTGGCAATCACTTGGTGTGGACAATCTAGACACGGCTCCCGTTGCAGTCGATGGAGAGGTAATTTACCTAGGCCTTCCAGGACTAGGGATACTCCTAATCGATAGACTGACGAGCGATATAGTAGACCTGTGGACTCCGGACGACCCGAATGGAATTCCGGATGAAGATGTGAACACTCTGGCATTGGACTTCTTTGGTGGCCTGTTGGTCGGCTCGGAAGTACAGAACACCGGTGCCAACTCAAACGGAGGCTTAGCAAGGTGGGACGGTTCCAATTGGCAACTGCTTCCCACCAGCATTCCCGGCTGGAACAACGACCCCTTCGAGTTCTACGATGTTTCCAGCGATGCCAGCGGAGTCTATGCTGGAACTAACAGAGGGGCATGTATGTGGAACTGGCCCGACCCAAACAACCCCCAATCACAGTTCACACTCGAGGACTGCTGGACTACTGGAGGAAATGGTGGTGGAGGAGGGGGAGGGGATGGCATGCCTTCCCGCTTCGTAATTGCCGTTGATCCTATTGGTCCCGACCTACTCTATGCCGGAACAACTGAGGGTGCCGCTGTAATTAACACCTCGAATGGGACGGTAGTTGAGGTTTGGACGGCAGGAGACGATACCGAGAGGGCTAGAGCCCACAAGTACCTGGACACTCTTTACCTCGGCTTTGAGAACCTCGGGATAGCTCGCTTTAATCTCACATCTGGAAACTGGCTATCCTCTTGGGACGGATCCCAAGGAATACTAGACGATGACGATGTTACAGTTCTGATAGAGGGCAGGGAGGAGGGCACAATGTGGGCTGGAGGTGACTTTGGCCTCACCCTAATCGACCTGGTCAACGGCACTGTCCTAAAACAGTGGGATAGGGGGAACAACCAGGACGGACCTACACTACCGAATTACTCACCGGCTGAGATACTGATTGTTGACAACTTGATGTACTACTCTCCACAAAGGGCAAATCCCTGGAATACTAGGGACGAGGTTTCTAGGATTAACCTAGACAACAATACCTCCCTATCCTCAATTGATGCCGGTGCTCGCCTTGGGTTCAACGGGGTGGTCCACGGCATGAATCAGATAGGGGATGAAGTCTGGATAAGCGTAGTTGAGACATCGGGTTGGGGCGGCTCTGGAGACCCGGGTACTATCCTCAGATGGAATACGACTTCAGGAGACTGGGAGGACGACTTGCAGACCATCGGAGACGTAGGCAGGGTAAATGCCCAATACCTAGGGGATTGCTTCCCCCTGAACGATTCCTGCGAGCTTTGGGTAGCGTATGGGGAGGATATCCTCAGACGTTTCTCTGTCCCGAATATGACTCTGCTCAATCAGTGGAACGACGTCGACGGAAGGATTAGGGGAATGGTCGAATTCCAAGGCGATTACCTCTTCGCTAGCATGAATGGGGTTCTTAGGTGGGACCCAAGTAACCAAACTTGGCTCTCGTCATGGCTTCCCGGAGACGGCCTCCCTCAAGACTCTGAGTTAGACTTCTATTCCATGAAAGTAGTAGGGAACGACCTCTGGGCCGCCTCTGGATACGGTAATGACGGACATGTTATGCGGCTTTCAGGTAACAACAGTAACTGGACTGTTTGGGACGTGGATACTAACGATATCCCCGATGGGTACGGTGCTGACATCATTCTCTGCCAAGACATAGTACACATTGCGATGGGCTTCTCCGCATGGCAGTGGTGGGCAGTCGGTGGGGGGATAGCTCGCTTCGATCTTTCTGACCATGATGGCGATGGCGTGACAGAGGAGTGGATTACTCCGATTACAGAGGACAACTCGAATATGGTAGACAGGGATGCAAGAGCACTAGCCTGCGACGAACAGAATGAAATTCTGTACGTGGGTTTTGACACCGACAACGTAGGGATAGATCGATTCGACTACTCATCCAATAACTTCCTAGATACTCTTACCCCGGAAATGGGCGTCTCGGAGGACCCAGTCTTCCCTGGTGGAATGCTCTTCGACGAGGACCTACTGTTGGTCGCTCACTTCGATGGTGAGGGGGGAATCACTCGTGTCTTAACATCGGGCACAACGGCCACTTCAGGACAGGTTATCGGACAAGGTATGGATTCATGCTCAATAGTCAGAGCCCCCACTGCTGTGCGTTCTTACGCGATCGGCAGGTCTGGGGACCTTTCTGGTATTAACAGGGTTGACAGGCTGGATTCAACCGGTCTCATAGAGGGAGGCTTCGACGAGCTCGTCGGCCTCCCCTCTGGGGTCGTTCACGAGATGATTTCGAACGGGACTCACGTTTGGGTGACGGTTGGGTCTTCCGAGTATTCGTACCTGGCTTCTACGGTACTGCAGGGGGAAATTCTGGATAATGGGTCAGTCTTCTGGCAATACGGTTTTGACGCATTCACCGAATCAATAAATGAAATCCTGTTAGTAGACGAAGAGATATGGGCCTCCACCGTTGGGAATGGGCTCTTCTCGTTCAACCTCACCCAGAGATCATACCAACCAACCCCCCCATCTCTCCACAATCAGATGGATGGTCTTCTCATGGATGGAGAGCAGATGTTTGTGGGCTTGATGGGCTGGGACGGCAGCTCTGCTGGTTTCCAGTCCTTCGATCCTGGCTCTCGAACGTGGGGCCAGGGTAGCCTGTTGGCTGGATTGCCCAGCAACATAGTAACTGACTTCGTTCAGTTCGGTGAGCATGTCCTGATTTCCACTCACGGTGGTATAGGTCTTTGGAACCAGACAAAGTATGGCTGGGACGACCCAATCACAACTGTTGACGGCCTGCCGACACCGATTTCTAACCACCTTTTCATTCCTCCTTCCCCCGTTCTCGGAAACGGCTCTGTCCTTATTGGAGGACCGACTGGCATGATAGTCCTGGATCAGAACCTCGGGATGGTTGGCTCGATCGGAAGATCGGATGGCCTTGTCGGAGACTTCGTTTCCGGGATTGTCTATGCTGACTCGGTCTCCAGGGAAGTGAACGACTCGTCCACCGGCTCTTTGGTAACCATACACCATGACGCCGCCCTCTTCATCTCCCACAATGGACAGGGTTTGACCAGGCCAGGGGTCTCTGCTTGGGACCTAGGAACCGACAGCTCGAATGGGACGTACAATATTGACATGATCCCCAGCAATGACGTAAGCGCCGTGGAGACCGATATCTGGGGGGTACATATCGCCACCTCTGTCCAACCACTAGTTCACTGGAACGCATCCTCGATGAAAATAGAGGCCGGACCAGGGGGAATAGATCTCCAGGCTTGGCCAATCACTGAACTAACATCGGATGGAAATCACCTAGCTGCTATCTCAGCCAGCAAGATTAGCATTGTAGAGGCAACCGGCGACCATGGCGTCGTCAAGATTGGAGAAATGGCCGGAGCGGTATCTGGGGATGCAGATTTGTGGATGGGTCTAGCCGTAATAGGAGAAGATGGACTCCACATATTCAAGCCGATGGAGACTCTAGTTGAGATTCCGAGGGAGAATCAGCGGCGGGCCTTCCCGTTAACGGCTATCTTCGCTGACAGGACCATGGACATCACGGAAAGCACCAGACCAGGGATGCAGACCGTATTCGCGTCCTCAGATAACCCCATCACTATCCCACTGGACCGGAACCAGGAGAACTCCTCCGAGATTCTCTTTTATCCCGGGGCCCTGACTTTCTCTTCTCCAGAGAGCGGTTCGTGGGTATGGGCCAGATCGACCAACCTGAATTACACTGGAAGCTGGAACCTGGCTTCTCTTGACCGTGGGATCGAGGAGGCATTCCAGACTGCGATATTCGATACCCAACCTGGATCGCTTTCCTCTACAGTACACCTCCAGATGCAGTCACCTACCGATGGTAAACTCAAGATCAGGATTACTTACGACTGGGAGAGACTAGAGGCCCCAACAGTCATGACCAGCCTCTATGACAGGCCCAATGACGGAGGCGGGGTTCTGCATGCATCCTGGATGCCTGCCCAGGACTCTGCATGGTACGCCTACAGAGTATATCTTTGGGACTCCACTGATAATCCAAACTGGAATCCAACCAAGGACGACCTCGATGACCTCCCTTCATACCAGAGAATCCCGTACTGGTCTCAGACCACCACTGTTTTCCAAACAGGTAACAGCAATGGTTCTGAGGTACCGCTATCAGACCAGAGGCAGTACAGGGCCGCGATAGCAATCGAGTATCCAGACGGAAGCCTCGGAGACCCGGTTTCATGGGAAGGCAACGCTACTCCGACCGATGAGATTCCATCCCCGCCAGAATGGCTCGTCGTCCAACCAGTATCAGGAGGGGTTCCAGGAACCGTGACAGCAGAGTGGTCTGCCTGTCGGGAGCTAGACCCCCAACTAACCAGAATCTGGGCTGTCCAGCAAGAGATAACCAACGCCCTGGCCCTTTCCGAACCGATGGACTTCGCATTCGCTGCTGGTAACTCGACAACCCTTGAGTTAGACGGAAACGTGCCATACTGGTTCGCAGTCGTATGCGTCGACGAGTCGGGGCAGTTCAATCCATCTAACGCCACAGTCGTGGGTCCAGTTGTGACTGCTGGAGGCCTGAATGACGGGATAGCCCCAATGCCGATTACCGGGACCTCCGCGAACGACGCCCCCAACGACGAGGGAAGCCGAATCGAGGTAAGTTGGAACCCAAACCAGGAGGCGGACTGTTCCTACCACGTCATCTACATCCTCCCTGCATCTGGATGGACCGCTCCTACCTCTGTAGACGGCTGGCCTGTAGCCGAGATCATTCCCGACTGCACCACCGATGAGGTAATCATAGACTCAATTGGAAACACCACCCTGGAGAACGACATCGTCTATTGGATAGGTGTCGTAGCAGTGGATGACTGGGGTAATAAGGACGTAGACAATGTCGTAGTGGTAGAAACAGCCAGCTATTCTGAGCTAGACTCTTCTGAATTCTCCCCGCCCGATTTAGTCACTGGCCTACAAGCCTGGGACCATCCCGAGGACGATGGAACCGCGATAGACGTTAGTTGGGACAGGACGATGGCAGAGGACTTCAGCCACTACACTGTTTGGGCATCCGACTTCCCTCTGGACGACCTAACAGACGTATACGAGTCATGCGAGGCCACTGGCAACTGCAACGTCCTGACAATAGACCAGAGGCAGATAGGAAACTCTCCAAGATTGGATGTGACTCTTACGACCGCCCTATATGGCTCCGAACCAGACTCGCTGACACCATCTCGCATATCGCCTGACATACCCCTCTACGTCACGGTCACCATCCATGACATCGCTGGAAACGTCTTCCTGGCTGGACTGAGCGATCACTTGGCTCTAGTTACCCCAATAGACAACAGGGGCGATATGTTCCCCCCTGAGAGGCTAGCAGCCCCCGACTTGGAGGACCGATCGCCCGACTCCGGCAATGGGGTCTTCGTCACGTTCCCATCCAGTACGGCCCAGGACATCGGAGAATACCTCCTATTCGCCGTCGCAGGAGCCCCATTCGATAACACCGAGGGTCTAGAGCCAGCATTGACTCTGGACAGGACCCAGTGGGGACGCACCCTAATCGAGACGGTCTCCGGAGGTGGAGCCATACGGCCAGACATCCCAGTCTGGGTTGCAGTTGTGCCTGTGGACACATCAGGGAACGCCTGGACTGACAATCTGGAGACATCCATGATAAGTCCAGTGGACGAGAACTCACAGGACCCAGGAATGCACCTCCCCGAGGTCACAGAGATCATGGCATATTGGGACCCATCGGGAAATCGAATCGAGGTCCTTTGGACAGACTCTGAAGACCCCCAGGTGAAATCGTACACGATGTATGCCAGCACCATGGAATTCTCAGACACCAGGGACGCCATTCCTGTGCAATCATCGATAACATCCTCGAACGCGTCATTCGAGTCTATAGGCCCGTCACCGGTCAACCCATCGACCGCGTACTGGATAACAGTGGTAGCATTCGATGGGGAAGTCCACAGGCTAGCCGTGGACTCTATCAGGGTATACCCACTTTCTGAGATGTCCCCCGGAGGAAATGGAGATGGTTCAGGATTAGGAGGCGAGTCGTGGTTCGACCAACTGGTGGATGGGGATCTGAACACCGTCATCCTGATGGTCTCTGCTCTGATGATCATCCTTGGCGCCGCCCTAATCATCAGACCCAGGCAGAGATCAGCACCACAACCCTGGGAAATGGGGACACAGGAGGTAGAGTTGGAGGAGGAGCTTACAAGGGAGGCCCTTGGGATATCAGAGGAGGAGGAGATAGCTTCGAGCTCGATTCTGAGTCAGACCGATATAATCTCAGAGGACCAAACCGAAGATGTGGAAGAGACCACCATGGAAGAAATCCCACTGGACGAGTCATGGGAGCCAGATGCCTCAGTCGGGGAGATTCTGAGCACGCAGACCGAGGAAATCGGCCTGGAGGGGTTGAACGACCTGGCAGATGAACTCGAGGGAGAGGATGACGACATCGATGTGTCGTTCCTAGATGATGTCTTGGATGAAAACTGAGACAGGCTCCCAGACCGTAGCCTTGAAGGACAATCCTCCGCTGGTTGTTACGAGCGTAATGCCAGTATGCAGGTTGTGCAAGCAGAACTACCCTCAGTCCCAGTTCATTACCGGGAACGGGCCTAGGTACCAGGTCTGCGCGAGGTGCGGGGTCGAACATGGTCTGGCGGATCCAGAAGACACCCCGCAACTGTACTCGGACGAGATTCTCAATGCCAGGCTGTCCCTCTACACGAGGAGGCACCTACCTTGGGTATCGGTGCTCATGGGGTGGATCCTCTTCCTCTCCATAGGGAGGGGGATAGAGCTCTGGTCCGGGCTTTTCTTCGGCGCCCTTGCGATTTCCTCACTCATCATCCCCGTCCTTCACATAATGGGGAAGACTAGGTTCCTCGCCGAATTGGCAAAGATTACCCCTTGAGACCAACGCAGGAACCCTTGAAATACGTAACATGCTTCTCCCATACCAGAGGGAACGGAGGGTTCCCTGAGAAAGCCAGTGAGATTGGATGATGAGAAAAGGAGGAGTCAGGACAGGATTAAGAGTAATCGGAAACATCTGGAATTGCGCTCAATGCAGCGTTTTTACAGTTGCCGGATACGTGTCTAGACTCGCTCTTAGCAACCATCCAACCTACTCTGGAATGATGGAAAACTAGGAAGTGAATTACAAATGTACAATCAGAAGAAAGCAAGTTTGTTGACAGCCATGCTATTGGTGCTGATGGCCGGGTCTACCGGAGTAGCAGCCGATGGTTCAGACCCCCTTGACCCCTCCGACGGAGGAGCCGACTGGGATGGGGACGGTTTGACCAATGCGGAAGAGCAAGCCGCTGGGACAGACATGAACAACGCAGATACCGACAATGACGGTATGCCGGACGGGTGGGAGGTCAACTATGGACTAAACCCCAACTCCGCCAGTGACAGCAGTGCAGATCCAGACGGTGACGGACTAGACAACCTGGAGGAGTATCAGGCAGGAACCAACCCGAACAACGCAGATACCGACGGCGATGGTACCTCTGACGCGAATGACCCCTACCCGAACGACCCCAACGACGGGGCCGCCTCGGACTCGGATGGCGACGGGATACCCGACGCATACGATCCAGACTTCCAAGGTGACGGAACCGGAGACGGTGGCACCGAGGGCGGTGGAGAAGGAGAGGACGGTCAGGGCCAGGGCCAGGGACAAGGAC
>LUMT01000238.1_pt1 | contig 31907 bp, 32 predicted proteins | sample 729741 | NCBI WGS metagenome assembly LUMT01 (sample SAMN03860299, study PRJNA289734) | marine metagenome | biome: seawater column; feature: ocean; material: water; isolation source: Red Sea water column Station 192 - depth 50m | place: Saudi Arabia: Red Sea | collected 2011-10-15 | depth 50 m
AGTAATTTTAAAAAATCCAGATCATAACTTTGAAACATTTACAAAAGATCAAATTAAGAGAGATGACATAAATAAATTAGTAATTGAGTCTAAATCACCAAATTTATTGAATATTAAAAATTTATCTAATTTTTTTGATAAAATTGAACTAGAGGTAAAAATTTCTAATAAAGATGTGGTTCTAATTCAAGCTTTTGATGATGAAAGAAACCTTGTCCACGTGAGGGGTATTATTGAGACGTGATATCACGGACCTGATGTTAGCCGCCTTGCCCTTTACCTGAAGAACGTCCACGCACGAGTGGCTGTGCTTGAGACTGCTATGGCTGTATGACGCCACCTCGATTAGTTCGGAGTGGCGCAGGTCCAAAAGCCTCTGACTATCTCCATGGTCATGCTGGTAATAAACGACCAAATGCCCCTCGATTATCAGTTCCCCATCCATATTCTTCAAGTCCCCTCTCTGCTGCATCTCAGCGTAGAATAGCGATGCATCTCGAATGAAACGGCTTCGATTGCTGTAGCCGGACCTGGAAATCATATTGTCTAGATCTTTAGCGAAATCGGTGTCCGCGCTGAACGAAATTATCTGCGTCATGAACCCGGCAACTGCTCCCCACTAATAATAATTTTCAATAACCTAATTAATAGACTGTATTAAATATCTATTAGCGTCCGGGGAGATTCATGAATAATAGCGGAATGGCAATCTTAGCGAGCCTGTTACTGATTTTCTCGAGCGTCGCAGGATGTCTCGAAGACGAATCGGTGGAGGAAGTCGAAGACTTGATCGAAGACGTGATTGACGACTCGATGGACGAAAACAACACTACTGTAGAAAATGGGACAACGCCAGATAACGGGACTGCAGAGGTGCAGATTCTAGGCAATGTCCTTACCTCTACTTACCACATTGAGCAATTGGTATCCGCTGTCGGCGGTGAACACCTCAACGTACAGGTAATCAGCCCTTCGAACGTCCCGGTGCACGACTACGAGCCCACGGCAACGGGCAAACTCGCATTGATGGAGACTGATCTGTTCTTCTACCACGGTTTAGGCCTTGAACCATGGGTGCAGCTGGAGCTGGAACAACTAGGGAGCGACGCGCCCACTGCCGTCCAGACCCATGCAATGCCCTCTGGAGAGATCGCACTGGACTACGGATCGATACTCATCGCGGACCTTTGCGAGCACATGTCGGAGGGCCCCTTCGAGGCAGTCATGCTTGCGGACGAGGAAGGACACGCTGGAGACGTGGAGATTCATGCAGAGCATGTTGCTCATTCGTTGACAATTCCAGAGCATGACGACGATGATCAGGATGGCGATGACGACCATGATGGCCATGACGGCCATGACGGCCACGATGACCACGATGACCACGCTGGCCATCACGAGCAGCACAATCATGCTATGGCTGAGTATGCGATTGAGAACGCTTCAGGGTGCCCGACTGGGACTGTGATCATGATCTTCCATCTCGAAGAAGGAGAGCACGTATTGGAATTCGAGTCGGAGGAAATGCAGGAATTCAACATGGTATCCCTGAAGATGCCAGGTGGGCACGCTCATCACCACCATGACCATGGCGACCACGATGGCCATGACGGCCACGATGATCACGGTGACCATGGCGACCACGATGGCCATGACGGCCACGGTGATCACATGACCGCAGAGGAGGCCATGGAGAGCTTTGACACTAACAATGACAGCAATCTCTCATGGGATGAAATATGGGCTGCTTGGACTGCGGAGGATGAGGACCTTGAAGACCATGACGGCCATGATGGGGATAACGGGACAGAGGATGGGCACGACGACCATGGCGACCACGATGACCACGACGACCATGGCGACCACGACGACCATGGCGACCACGATGACCATGGCGACCACGATGACCACCACGATGAGGAGGAAGTCCTCATGGGGATGTTCAACATGTCAGACGCGGACGGAAACCAGCTGCTGAACATGACGGAACTTGTGGCTTTCATGGAGCTTCTCGAGGAAGGCCACGACGAGCATGATGATCATGAGGTGCACGATGGCATGGTTGGCTACGCCACGATCCACATCGAGGAAGAGGGAGATTACGGGTTCGCGCTTCCAATAGGTGTTGAATTCTTCATCCTGATGGGTGAAGGAGGTCATGATGATCACGGCCACGGGGGCCACGATGACCACGGAGGCGATTCTGCTATGGTCTGCTACGATATGGGCAATCACACAGTCGATATGACTCATCAAAATGAAGCGGATTGCGAGGGGGCAGGATTGATGTGGGTAGCGGGAGACAGCGGCCCTGGTGGCCAGGATGACCATCAAGGAGGAGTCTGCCACAACCTGACAAGCCACCAGAACTACGAGTCGAACGAGGCCGACTGCGCGGCTGCAGGGCACATGTGGGTAGGCGAGATTGTGGCGGATGAAGAGGAACAGGCTTTCGATTTCGACCCACACAGCTGGTTGGACCCCTTAGCCTACAAGGCGCAGGTGGTAGTTGTTCTGGATGCTCTAGTCAAGGCATTTCCTGATGGTGAGGCCGCGTTTACTGAGAATGCTGCGGCTTTTATTGGGCAGTTAGACTCTCTCCATTCAGACTTCGACGCGGCTTTCGGTCCTTCTGGCGCGTGCACGGGGAATACGGTAGTTGCAAATCACAACGCATATGCATACATGGCCGCGAGATACGGATTAGAATTTGTAACCCTCCACGGGCTGGACCCTGAAGGTGAGCCATCGGCTGCGGACATTCTGGAAGTAATCGAGAGAATCGAGGAAGAGGGAATAACGGTCTTCTTCGTGGAAGAGTATACGTCTCAAACAGCAGTCGCAGCGATATCGGAAGCGGTTGATGGAATTGAGATCAAAACTCTGTATACCATGGAGCTAGCACCTACAGACAGTGATGATAATTATCTTTCATTGATGAGGAAGAATCTCGAGGGTCTGAAAAGTGGCTTAGGCTGCTAGAGGGCCTTGGAGAGACTTTTGGTTCTGGGATTGATAAATATCTCCAAACCCTACAAGTGGGCTGTCTGAATATGGAATTGAGTGCCGTCGCAGAAAGACGGGGGGCGGTGACCCCTGTCCTGCAGATCAGGGACCTATCTGTCGCTCGTTCTGGAGAATTGGTGATCCAGGGAATAAATCTCGACGTCAGGAAGGGGGAGTTCGTAGGATTGGTCGGCCCTAATGGGAGCGGAAAAACTACACTTCTTCTTACGATCCTGGGGTTGCTGGAGCCGATTCCCAACACTGGTGGAGAAGTCAGATTATACGGGAATGATGGTTTCTCCAAATCAGACCATGGAAGAATTGGATGGGTTCCGCAAGCTGGTTCGAAAATCCCTAACCACATTCGAATCACGGTGAGAGAGATAGTTAGGTTGGGAACTCTGAATTCGCGTAATTTGTCCGTCTTCGGCGGCTCAAGGCGAAACCTAAGAGTGGAGAGGGCGTTGGAAATGGTAGGTTTAGGTGATAAAGCAGATTCGGAGATATCCAGACTGTCCGGAGGCGAGCTCCAACGAACAATAATCGCCAGAGCATTGGCATCCGAGGCAGACTTCCTGCTCCTAGATGAACCTCTTGTCGGAGTGGATCCTCCCTCGAGAAACTCTCTTCTGAAATTGTTGGACGATTTGTGCCACCAAGAAGAAATTACTATTCTGATGGTTTCACACGATTTGACAGCCATATCCCAGGCTGCTCATCGAATCATATACCTTGAGGGAGGCGTGAGGTTCGATGGGCCGTCAGAGGATCTTCCAGACTTTTCCTCACTGGCTGGTTTGAGGGGAATAAAACACGTACATGACGACCATAGCCATGATCACTAACCCAAATGATGGTGAAAGAAATGGGGGTCGGTTCTGTAATGATGTCGCTGATATCTCCTGCGATGGAAAGAATGGCGCCATATGTTCCAGGGGAGATTTTTCCCTCCTTTTTCACGGTGTCAATTTTCCAAAACGCATTAGTTGCTGCCTTGTTGGTTTCGATGGTAGCTGCATTCCTAGGCTCATTCCTAATAATCAGAAATCTCTCATTGATAGGCGATGGTTTGGCCCATGTTACATTCGGAGGGGTCGCTGTCGGAATCGTAATTGGCGCCACATCTCCCCTAGGGTATGCATTGGTTTTCAGTGTCGTTTGCTCGTTACTAATCCATGAGTTGCAAGCCAGGGGGTTACTCACGGGAGATGCAGCGATCGCGATTTTCTCCACTGGGGTACTCGCGCTGGGGCTAGTGGTACTCTCTTATTGGGGAGGGGGCATCACCAACACCGTGGAGGGTTATTTGTTTGGAAATATCCTCCTTATCAACAGTCAAAGTTTCGAAATCATCGTCTGGATGAGCATTGTCTCGATGTCATTCCTTGGGGCTTTCCGCCACATATTGCTGGCAATGTCTCTCGACCCTATTTCTCTAGAGGTTCAAGGTATTCCCGTTGGGAGAATAGGGAGGGCGTTCAGCATCATCACCGCTGTAGTTGTTGTGTGCATGGTTCAGTTCATTGGCGCCCTGCTTGTCACTGCACTACTGGTTACGCCCGCGGCAACCGGTCAAATCGTATCCAAGAGCTTCAGATCGTGTCTCATGTGGAGTCAGGTATTTGCACTATCATCCACCATACTAGGAATTTTCATCTCTGCAGAGCTGGAGATTGGCACCGGCTCCACAATAGCCCTAGTCTCGGTCTCTATTTTCCTAATAGCGGCACTTTTTCAGATGATTGTTCTCCCTCTTTTGGGAACAGAACCTTCTGCAAGATAGTTGCAATGTAGTGTTTGCGTTGGGGAATTGTCTCAATTTGCTAATGTACCATTCTGGTAATCAAGGAAGGCCTGATTAATCTCCTCTCTGGTATTCATCACGAATGGCCCGTATCGAGCGATTGGCTCATTTATCTCTGGGCCGGCTAAAATCAGAAATTCCGATTCTGACTCGGACTTGATCTCAATCTCCTCCCCTTGTGACAACAGCGCTAATTCCCCATCGCTCACAAACTGTTTGACGCCCAGGCCGAATGGAAGTGGGTGATTTCGTACACTGAGTGGGTCTTCTAGCTTGATTCTGCCACCGAAAACATAGATCATAGCGTTCAGATCCGGCGCTATTTCTTGTATCAGGCCCGAGCCTTCTTCCATCTTGACGTGAATCAGTGTGATTGGAATGACTGTATCTATTGAGGAGGAAACGCCTAGGCATTCTCCTGCAATGACCCGAGCCCAAATTCCTTCGTCTCGAACAGTGGGTGACTCTTTCGCGGGGATTTCTTGGTACCTCGGAGCCATCATTTTGTTTTTGGCAGGGAGATTCACCCAAATTTGGAAACCGTGTGTTCGCCCCCCAGTTCTCCTGAACTCCTCGTGAGGCTCCTCTGAGTGAATTATACCCCTGCCCGCGGTCATCCATTGGACGTCTCCGGGGTTCAACTCGCCACTGTTGCCGGCGCTATCTTCGTGCTGCATCCTCCCATCAAGAAGATAAGTCACTGTTTCGAACCCTCTGTGAGGGTGCCAGGGGGCCCCGACGGCCTCGCCCGGACCATAATCGACTGGGCCCATTTCGTCTATCAACAAGAAAGGACTCAGTACGCTATTCATCCTAGAGGGTCTACGAACCTTGAACCCCCCTCCTTCCCTCACAGTGTGGGTCGGGATGATATCTACGACTTTGCGCACTGGTAGTGCTTAGGAGGCGCGAATATAATTGCTAGTTTGGAGGTTCGATAGGCTGCTTATTCAATCATCCGGGGATGACGTAGTCGTTGCTGTCTATGGGGACCCAGACATTTGACCTCTCCTCGTTCTGGATTTCTACTCGATACGGGTTGCCTTCATCCCAGCATTTCAGGATCCTGCCTTCTGTGAATTCGCCGATGTTAGCGTAAACGGTGTCACCAACCTTGAATCTGAGTTCCTCTGCCTTGCAGTCCATCAGTCCTTGCTGGAGTTCTTCGTGATCCAGATCTCTACCTATGAAGACGAATCGGCACTCCCTAGTCTCACCTTCCTTCCAAGGCGGTACCTCGGAACTGAAGCCCCCCCCGAACAGCATATGCACACCCTGGAAGACGAATTTCTGATCCATACCTTTGACGGCCAGGACTCCCTTGTATCTGAACAAGTCCTCGCCCTTGGTTTGCATCAGCTCCCCTATCCATCTCTCGAGTTTGTTCACATTGAGTGCTCCCTCGAACTTAGAACTGGTTGATGTTACGCGGTCATCATGCTCGTGCTCGGCTTCAGTGTCTAGGAACTCTGGATCCATCTCTAGGGTCTTCTCTAGGTCGAATGATCCTATGTTGATCAGATTCACCGGATCGATGATGCTGTTCTCGGTGTGATACATTGGTGCGAATCTGTTGATCGACTTGATTTTGCTTTCGACCTCTTCGAGCTCCTCCTCTGAAACGAGGTCTATCTTGTTCAACATGATGCGATCCGCGAACGCAATCTGTTCAACTGACTCGTTTTCGACACCTTCTGGCTTTTCCTCATCGAGGTGCTGGATGATGTGTTTGGCATCGGCGACTGTGATTATTCCGTCCAGCTTGTACTTATCGACGATGTCATCATCGACAAAAAATGTCTGAGCCACTGGTGCCGGGTCTGCAAGGCCAGTTGTTTCTATCAGTACGCCATCGAAGTCCTTTATCCTCTCATGCATCTTTTTTAGCAAATCAGTCAGATCCCCTCTGACTGTACAACAGATACAGCCGTTCATCACCTCGATAATGCTCTCTTCTGAGCTCTCAACGAGGATATTCTCGTCTATCCCGACATCCCCGAACTCGTTCTCGATTACTGCGAATTTCATCTTGTGTTCGGTACTAGTAAGTATGTGGTTCAGTAAGGTAGTCTTGCCTGAACCAAGGAAACCAGTCAATACCGTGACCGGTATGCGTCTATTTTCTTCTGAGAGCTCGCTAACTGCCATTTCTATCATGGGTTTGTGCCAATGTGGTTTATTTAATTCAGACTAATATTCGCATTTTGAATTCTATTAATTCCATTTCCCGACTCCCTTCCCTGTAGCCTTGCCATTGCTAGACAAAGGCAATTTAAAGCAGGAAAATAGATGTTCGTGGTTTCTTTAGTTGAATTATGTCAGAACGAGAAAGGGTTGGTCTGCTCTCAAGGCTTCTAGAAAATCGGTTGTTCAGGTCGTTCCTCATTTTCTCCATATTCAGAGCCTTTTACGGTGCTGGAATAGTCATAATCACCTATTTCCTAATCACAAGCGGTGAAGCCCCGATTTGGGTTTCTGTGGCCTTCCTCCTTTCGTCGATGGTGATATCGAGAGTGATCTTCAGAGCGATCAAGAGGAAATGGCCAGAGCTAGCGTAGTTTTGGCTGAGGAAATCATGACGACAGAGCAGGATTGTTATTTCCGGAGATTGAAACACTTCTTTATAAAGCGTTTATTTGACCCTGCCATACCTGCACTTTAAACGGAGCAGGCCATATAGTTCGGAAACGGTGAGAAAGACATGGTCCTCAAAATCGGAGAAGCGGCTCCTGAATTCGAGTTAGAGACAAGCGAGGGTGAAATGTTCAGGTTGTCCGACCTCGATGGCCAGTGGAAGGTAGTCTTCTTCTTTGCAAAGAGCGGTTCCCCGACATGCAAAAGGGGATGTCTGAGTTTCAAAGAACAGTATGAACTGTTCCAGTCTCTCGAGCCTTCCGTTGAGGTAATCGGAATCAGCCAGGACACGGTTCAACAGCACAAGAAATTCAAGAAGGAGTTGGATCTTCCATTCCCTCTTCTCTCTGACCAGGAAAGAAATGTGGCGGAGAAATTCGGGGTTCCTCTTCACCTAGGCTTGTTCCCTTCTAAATCCTCTTTCGTTATCGGACCTGACAACACTGTTCACCACGTTTACGACTGGCTTTTCAGGCCAAGGAAGCACGTAGCTCAGATTATCTCGGCGCTTGACGGTGATGGGGGACAATAAATGGACTGGAACCAGATACTAAGCGATTCTGGACTCTCTGAAAGAGAAGTCTCGGTGGTTAACGTCCTCGCGGGGAAGCCTAGCATGAAGGCTAGTGAGGTCGCTAAGGAACTGGGAGTGACGAGACTGGATGCCTACAAGGCTCTGGAGGACCTTCAAGAGAAGGGAATGGTTTCTGTAATTGCTGACAGGCCGATGAGATTCACCTGTCCAAGGATAGACCAAGCCGTGGAACAGCTCATTGAGATTCGCAGGAGACAACTGAACAGGATAGAGAGCAGCTTCCAGGAGATTCAGTCCTCTGTTGAGAGTTCAAATTTCGAATTCCAAGAGGTCGAAGCCGAAGATAACCCGAAGTTCACAATCCTTAAGGAGAGAGTTAGGATTCTTGGTAGACTGGAGAAAATGGGTAATGATTCAAAATCTGACTTGGTGATGATTCTGGGAAGATTCGGCATTCTACCACTGTGCAGGAATGCAACCATTACTTCCATCAACGATGCTGCAAAGAGAGGAGTCAGGGTTCGTGTTCTGGCTCAATTGGACAAGAGGACAGTTAGATTCTACAGCGACCTCCATGAGGCTATAGAAATCCGCCACTCGGAAGAAATGGAGGCCCAAGGTGCAGTGATGGATCAAAATGAGGTTATTCAATACCTGAACTCCGATGATAATCCTGTCGGGAAGGGAAAGAATGATGCTGCCCTGGTGATAGAATCCGCGCAGTTCGCGGAGAACCAGAGGAACCTGATTGAGACGATTTGGGAAGAGGCCATACCCTTCGATATCGCGTCCAAGAGGTACACCGAGGAGAGAATTACTGATCCGTTGAAACTAACCCTAAACCAAGGCTCGTTCCTAGAAAAGATCCGCGAAGTTCTGATGATCGAGAAGGACCTTCCTGAGGAGGACACCCCCTTCAATATCGACGCATTCATGGCCTCGGGACTTGAAATAAGCGATGCAAGGAAGAAACTTAACCACGGAGGAATCGCGAGTCTAAGGGATTTCGGGATTGACCTGGAGTCCTTGATGAGGCAGATAGGGAATCGGGTCGGTCAAGAGTTGGCATTCAGCCTGAGAGGTATCAGCCAAGAAATCGAGTTCCTAAACGAGATGATGGATTGGTGGGAGCATGCGGGTTTGGGCACTCTCAGCTACGATTTAGAACCGGAATTCCACATCAAGGTACAATTCTCTGAATTCCCAGAAGGCGGAGAATTGCCAGTGTGGGCACTGGATGATGGGATAATAGAGGGGGCTTTGCAGTCAAGGTATCCAGAGGGTGGGGAAATCACTGTGACAAGGGAAGTTATCTCAAAGGACCCAGAAGCGGTACATGTGTACAACCTGATCATGGCATAGTCAGAGAATTGCCAGATTAGAAACACAGGTATATATCGTCGAACACGGTAATCAAACACTCCTTCATTAATGGTTTTGATTGCGTAGATTCATGAACACAAGAATGATCATGCCAATCATCATAGGAATGTATGTGACATTTACCATCGGTGCAATGTCTCTCAGTCCGATAGTGGCGGCAGAGGAATCTAATGACATACCAACAACCGCACAGAGTACAGGGGAACACGATGTACTGGTGGCAGCGCTGACGCACGCAAACTTGGTGTCCGCACTGCAGGCAGATGGCCCGTTCACGGTCTTCGCACCAACAGACGCGGCCTTCGCGGCAGCCGGGATCGATCTGGCCTCCTTCGACACTGACGAGGAGAACGACGATGCCACATTCACCGTGGCTGACGGAGCGGTAAGAATCGGCGACGCATCTGTGACCACCGCTGACGTGATGGCATCCAACGGGATAATCCACGTGATCGACAAGGTCCTGATGCCTCCTGCTGATGTTACTGCGGAGGACGGTGACATATGCTACAATCTCTACACACACACGGTATCGCCAGGCGCATCGTTCGAAGAGTGCATGGCCTACGCTTACTACGTAGACTACGAGATGAACGGGCAGACCTTCACGGGGTGCTACAACATGGTTACCCATGCGTTCACGATGGTTAGCCAAGAGGAGTGCGAGTCGTACGTTTGGACGCCTGCTATGGATATCGCAATGACCGCTCAAGCAACATCCATTCACGAGTCTCTGGTAGCCGCACTGGCCCATGCAGACCTCGTGACGGCCCTGCAGGCAGATGGCCCGTTCACGGTCTTCGCACCAACAGACGCGGCCTTCGCGGCAGCCGGGATCGATCTGGCCTCCTTCGACACTGACGAGGAGAACAGCTGTGAGCATCGGCGACGCAACGGTAACGCTGGCAGACGTCCCTGTGAGCAATGGCGTCATTCACGTCATAGACAAGGTCCTGATGCCTCCTGCTGACGAACCGGCAATTCCTGAGGGATGCGACTATGTCATCGGCATAGACGACACTGGTCTGGCATACGACAACATCGATCTCGCAATAGAGGTCGGCCAGACTGTATGCTGGATTTGGGAGGGCGAGTCTATGGCCCATAACGTAGCTGAAATCTCGGAAGAGGGGGACACGGCGAGAATGATTGGTGGAGATTATAGTGGAGAATCCATGGAGACAGTCGATTACAGACTGACCTTTACCGAGGACGAGACCTTCCACTACATTTGCGAGCCACATGCGACTATGGGGATGGTCGGGAAGGTCACAGTTGGGACTGGCGTGCAAGAGGTTACCACCCCTGAGCCAACCTACGAAGATGAGAACAACACCCCAGGATTCACGGCTTTAGTCTTGGGAGTTGCAGCAATATCTGCGGTGGTTCTATCTGGAAGAAGGAGATGGTAGGGGCTTGAATCTCCCATTGAAGAAGGTAAAGACTAGTTCCCGTCTAGATTGGTGGAGTCTAGTCTGAAACGGAGCAACCTACGGATGTGATCCCAACCGGGTGATTCGTAGGCCTCCTAAACTCTTTTGATAACGGAAAATCATAGAAATTATCCCAGTTGACACTGCCAATTGTTCCACAGAGACTTCTCAAAGGACTACTGGTTCGAAGGGTCATGGGAGATGCGGACGGACAGAGTGAGCACATGTACTACAGGATGATGGGCAATACGGGAATACAGGTCTCGGTCCTTTCATACGGATTCTGGGCCACATACGGCATCAAACACAGATTGTCCGGCGAAGAAGGGGTCAGGACAGCAAAGGAATTGATGCGCATCGTCCGAAATGCAGGAGTGAACTGCTTCGACCATGCTGAGGCATACGGCAACCCCAACGGCGAGGCAGAGAGGATTTTCGGAATTGCCCTGAAGGAGCTACAAAAGGAAGACCCAGGCCTGTGGCGACGCTCTGACTTAGTCATCACGACGAAGATCTTCTGGGGAGGCTCTGGAGTCAATGAGTCTGGGCTTTCCCTGAAGCACTGCAGAGAAGGTCTGGATAAGTCCCTCTCTCGCCTACAACTCGAGTATGTTGATTTGCTGTTCTGCCACAGACCAGACCCCCATACCCCGACCGCAACGGTTGTGAGATCCATGACGCAGATGGTTCGTTCGGGAAGGGCCACCGCATGGGGAACTAGTGAGTGGTCTGCACAGCAGATAACCGAGGCCTTCTGGATTGCCAAGAGCGAGGGCCTCGAACCTCCGCAATTCGAGCAGCCTCAATACAACATGCTGCACAGAGATAGATTCGAAAGAGAGTACTTCCCGATTTTCAATCCACCATACAACATTGGGACTACCATTTGGAGTCCGCTTAGATCCGGATTTCTCACGGGGAAGTACCTGAAGAGTATCCCTGATGACTCTAGAGCAACCCAAGAGGGTTACGAATGGCTAATAGATGATCTTGCAGAAAGGAAGGAAAGAGGGGAGTTCGAAGTAGTCTCCAAACTAATTGATTATGCGAAGAGCATTGGTTGTACTCCTGCTCAGTTGGCACTAGGATGGTGCCTCAAGAATTCCAACGTCTCTACAATCCTGATGGGAGCAACGACCGCTAGCCAGATTGAGGAGAACATGGGCTGCATAGATGTAGCAAAGCAACTCACAGACGAAAACTTGGCAGACTTGGAAGAGATTCTCGGGAACAAGCCGGAATCTTGGATGGGACCAGGTGGTGCAGGGACTAGGAATCTGAAGACACTATGAAGTGGACTCAGAAAGGCCGGACTGATCGTCTCCGAATGAATGCTGCATAAGTAATTCCAGGGAAACTACCTGGAGTGTTTCTTCGTGTGTGGAGGCTAGGACGACTGGGCAGGCGACTCCCCTGTCAGCAGCATCCTGCCACGTCTGCGCGCAAACGCACCACCTGTCGCCAGGTTCCAGCCCTGGGAAACCATGTTGAGGAGATGGGGTAATCAAATCGTTTCCACGGGATCTGGCGAAATCTAGGAATTCCTCGGTCACCACACAGCAAACAGTATGCAACCCCTGATCGCTTCTATCAGTGTTGCAACAACCATCGCGGAACCACCCTGTTAGAGGATCTGTGGAACAGGTTTCCAAATCCCCTCCCAGTACGTTGAATGACGGGAGCATAATATTGCCTCAGTGATACTGTAAATTAACCCATTTATGCGGCATCATGAGTTTCCATAGACTCGCCGAGACTTCTCATTACGGTTGTGGCCGATTCCACGCTTCGTATCGTTTCTACGCTCTTCCCAGCGGACCAAATATCTGTCGACCGGGTGTTTTTGGCCATCTTACTCCATCTTCTAAAGGAGATTGAGTTCATGAGCCACCTAGTCCTGTGCTTGAACCTACCAGACAGGAGCTTCCTGATCAGCCAGTTGTTTTCCCTACTATGCCCGGGTGTCTTGATTACGGAAACCGGGATTCCGGTGAGTTTTGTGGTCCAATCTATGTCATCCTCGCCAGATTGAACTATCGCTTCCTTGTATCCGTCTGGCATTGAGCACTCACTGGTAGCGATGAATCTCGTCCCCATCTGGACCCCGTCATATCCCATTCCCATGGCATCCCGAAACTCGGTCTCACTACCAATACCTCCCGCACAAACCAAGGGGAGGCCTATATCCTCCAATTCCTCGTACATCTTCTCCATGCTATCTGTTCCGAGATGTCCTCCAGCTCTGTTGTTCACACAGATTAGCCCGTCTACCCCGCAATCAACTCCCTTCTCAGCATGATACCTCGTCGTAACGTCATGATATACGAAGCCCCCTCTGGCATGGACCATATCGCAAACCCAGTCTGGCTTGCCCAGAGACGTCACGAAGAACCTGATGCCCTCCTCAAGAGCGATTTCTATCCATTCAGACATCCTGCGGAGATACTTCTCGTTACCCTTCTCAATCAATGCATTGAATCCTATTGGTTTATCAGTTAGGGTTCTGATGTAACGTATTCCCTCCATAAGGCCCTGAGTCAGATCTGGCTTGTCGAATCCGTGAACTACAGTAAGGGATACTGGTTGGACTATCGGCATCCCCCCGCCATTTGCGGCTGCTGCCACGAGCTCTGGGTTTGAGCAAGGATACATGGCGCCGCAAATTATCGGAAACTCAGCGCCTGTATGCTCTGTAAGCCTGTTTCGCCTCACTGAAATCGATTTACCCGAGCATGGACAGAGAAATAACAGTTGATGGGTGAACGAGTCCTGAAATTACTCAAATAGTCGTATTCTCCGGTCGGGGCATGGTTGACTTCCAACTCACTGAAGAACAGATGATGATTAGGGACATGGCAAGAGAATTCAGCGAGGAAGAGGTCCTCCCTCACGCTGAGGAATGGGCCCGAGAAGGTACTTACCCGAGGGACGCCATTACCAAGGCCCACGAATTGGGACTTCTGAACGTCACAATTCCTGAGAAGTACGGAGGAGCTGGGATGTCGACTGTGGACGAGATGGTTATCTGTGAGGAGCTGTCAAGAGGCGACCCTGGTTTCGGGACTGCTTCTTACCACACTATGCTCGCGTCATTCCCCATCTTGACTGGTGGCACGGAGGAGCAGAAGGCTGAGTACCTTGGAAGAGTTACTGAGGGTAAGCTGGCTGCATATTGCGTGACAGAGCCAGATGCTGGATCTGACGTCCAAGCACTGAAGACCGAGGCAGTCAAGGCCGGGGATGAATACGTGATCAATGGAAGCAAGGCTTGGATTTCTGGGGCAGGGTATGCAGACTGGTTCTTCGTTCTGGCCTACACTGACAAGTCCGCGGGTTATGGTGGACTCAGCGGTTTCATCGTAGATGCTGACACTCCCGGAGTTGAGCTTGGTAAGAAGGAGGTCAACATGGGCCAGAGGTGCTCAGACACGAGGGGGGTCAATTTCACCGATGTCAGAGTTCCCGCATCGAATCTAATTGGGGGGGTAGAGAACGGAGGATGGATGAATGCGATGAAGGCTTTCGATCACTCCAGACCTGCAGTGGCTGCTGCCGCGGTGGGAAACGCGAGAGGGGCCATGGAGGAGGCCTGGGCTTATGCCAAGGAGAGGAAGACCTTCGGAAAGCCAATCATAATGCATCAGTCGATTTCCTTCATTCTCGCAGACATGGCTACGAAGATCGAGGCCGCTAGGCTTCTGACCCTTAGTGCTGCCAGCGCCCTTGACTCAGGGGAGAGGGCCACCCTGAAAGCGGCGCATGCGAAGAGGTTCGCAGCTGATATGTGCATGGAGGTAACCACCGATGCAGTCCAAGTTCTGGGAGGTTACGGATACTCAGAGGAGTACCCGGTAGCCAGAAGGATGAGAGGGTCCAAGATCTACCAGATATTCGAGGGAACAAGCCAGATTCAGAGGATGATCATCAGCAGAGAGCTCGAGAGAGAACTCTAGCTACTCGAGTTCCTCTGGCGTAGTGCCTCTGCGGCTACGATAGCCATGGGCGCCTGGAGGTTGTAAGAAGGGACGAAGCCTGACATAGGGACACGGATCACGGAATCGGAGCATTCCAGGATGGGTTGGGAGATGCCGTCATGCTCCCCGCCCACGACCAGAATAACGTTTCCAGAAAGGTCCTCGTCCCATGGTTCCAGATCACCGTAGTCCTCCAGGGAGATTATCCGGAATCCAGCCGCCTTAGCCCTCTCGACGATTTCGAAACCATTGACCCAGTGCACTGGCATGAATCTATCAGCCTTCATTGATGCTCTCCTTGCTGACTTCTTCTCGGCATGGGATAGTTTTCCATCTACGAATACCGCCTTTGCTCCGCTTACCTCAGCGGTCCTAATAGTGAAGCCTATGTTCACGGGGTACCTAGCCCCATCTAGAAGCCAGCAAAGGCCTCCCGATGACAGGATTTCGCTAATCCCTGCATCTGGGTCCCTCCCCACCAATGCAAGAATTGGCGGTTGCTCTTCTCCCTCGTTGAACCTGGACATCCTCCACATGTCATTCTTCGAGGTCTCACGTACCCTGATCCCCCTATCCTTCGCCAGGAGTAGGAGCCTGGCCACTTCAACATCCTTGGATTCACGAAGTGCGAGTATCAAAGCGACTTCCTCGGATTCGAGGGCTGAGGAAACCTCTGCTATGCCACATCTTTGCATACTTGCCGTTTAGGCTCTCGATTAATCTGTTTTCGGTAACGCCATGATTCTAACATTGGTAGGGACTTCGCCGTATTTGTTGGGTTTGTCCTCCCCCTCAAACGCGAGGAAGGCCATCAGGACAAACACGAACCAGAGATTCATGTAAGGGATGAAAACTCCAAGGGAAATCCACCCGGGGTAACCGAGATCGTGAAGCCTCCTGAAGGTGACAGCGAGACTCGAGACCAACAGAGGACCGAGGAAAAGCAAGGATGCTAAATCCCCATATCCATCTGCAAATACTTCTTGGAAAATGGCACCGAATAAGGCGATGTTCGCAACGAAAAATAGTTGGAACCACCAGAATTCCGATCTCGTAGCTCTGCCACTGAAGTCTTTGAAATTCATCAATGAATTGAGTATAGCGTCTTGGAATGACATTGGGCTTTCTGGTCTTGGAACCTGTAACACTTCGAAGGGCCACTCTGAGTTGTAGAGCGTCCCTACTGCATTGGCGAGAGTTACTGGCTCCGGAGGCGCTTCTGGCTCGTCTGGTTCGTCTATCTTCCACCATTCATCATTAGATGGTGGAACCATAGCATTCCCACAGGGCTATTATTATTCGATTTTCTTATCGAATATTGCGTTTTTAGCCTCTTTTTGATGCACAGTCAATCGTTTTTCTTATTTTCTGTTCGGTAATCCGCCGGTCGAAAAAGGTAGATTTTGTATATATACGGGCCCAAAAACAATCCAATACTTATATATCACACATATTTGGGCGATGGTCCATGGATAATAACATCCTAACAAACAAAAACGGAAAAGCAAGAGGGCTTGCTATCGGCACATCGATAGCAGTCGGAGTCGTTATGCTGCCAACTGTGGCCGCAGAGACAACGGCCCTCGCTACTAATGATTGGGTGGGAATCAGCTTCTGGATTGCCACTGCGGCAATGCTTGCTTCCACTGTCTTCTTTCTAGTGGAAAGGCAGAACGTGGGTGACAAGTGGAAGACCTCCATGACGGTCGCCGCGCTGGTTACTGGTGTCGCTTGGTACCATTACACCTACATGAGAGAGGTCTGGGCCTCCTCATACGCAGAGACCGGAATCGGCGTTTCACCTGTCGTGTACAGGTATATTGACTGGCTGATAACGGTGCCATTGCAGATAGTAGAGTTCTATCTGATCCTGGCAGCTGTAGGTGTTGCTACCGCGGCGATGTTCAGGAACCTCTTCGGTGCCTCTATCGTAATGCTGGTGGCCGGATTCTTCGGTGAAGCGATGTCCGGTGATGGGCAAACCTTCGATGGAATGGAGTTGATCTGGTTCGCTGTCGGTATGGCCGCTTACATTTACATCCTGTTCGAGATCAACAGGGGATCAGTTTTGGAAGCAGCAATGACGACCAGCGAGAGCACCCAATTCGCATTCAACGCGATGAGGGGTATCGTTACCATAGGGTGGCTAATCTACCCCATTGGTTACTTCCTGGGAACTGGAGACGATCCAGACACGGATGCCCTGAACACTCTGTACAACATTGCTGACCTAGTCAACAAGACCGCATTCGGTATGATGATCTGGTACGCAGCCGTTAAGGACTCGGAATAGAATAACATCCGAACCGTCGGAACAACGTAATCCGGATGGCTGGCACCTAGCCAGCCATCCGGAGCAAACTAATCTCTCAATCAGCCTCTGAATCGGTTCAAGTTGGCTACAGCATCACATGCGAAGATATATCGAGAGTTCTTTTTGTGAGATTGGATAAACATCTATTGATAAGTACTCCAACATCGCTTATACAACTATGACCATCCAGATAAGGACCTCGGAAGAACCAACAGAAATTGACGCCGACGCATTCCTCCCGACGGAGTTCGGGAACTTCAGGATTAGAGTAACAGTAGACGAAGAAGGAAATGAGCACTGCCTGGTGTACGCAGGTGACCTCCAGAGTGCAGATGCCCCCCTGATCAGAATCCACTCCGAATGCCTAACTGGTGATGCATTCAGTTCAATGAAGTGTGACTGCGGCCCCCAGCTCCAAGCCTCACTCAAGCAGATACAGCAAGAAGGGTGCGGAGCGGTAGTCTACCTTCGTCAAGAGGGGAGAGGAATAGGGCTTCACTCCAAGATACAGGCATATGCCCTTCAGGATCAAGGGTACGATACTCTAGATGCGAATCTCGCACTCGGATTGCCTGCTGACGCTAGAACCTATGGAATAGCGGCTAGGATGCTCAAAGAGGCAGGAGTCACAAAGGTCAGGATGATGACTAACAACCCGTTGAAGGTGAGAGGTCTAGAAGAGAACGGAATCGATGTCGAGTTTCGCCTCCCCCACATGAGTGGGGTTTCCGTACAGAACATAGACTACCTCAGGACGAAAAACGAACGGATGGGGCACATGCTCGAACTAGAGTAGCACTATTGTTCCTAATGATCCTCAATCGGAAGGAGAATCTCGTTTCTCCTCAGGAATGGAAGAGTAGATGTTGGGTTATCGTAGACAGCCAGCATAAAAGGGCCACTGGGGACTAGTCCATTTTTCAGAACTAACTCACTCAATTTCGTTTTCATTCTTTCTGACCTCCTAGGTCCAGAAAGACCCGAGAATGGAAGTGCTGCCATGGTACATCCAGAGTATTTCACGAGATGGACGCCCTTATCATCGGGGCTAGGGAGGTCTTCCAATGAGTATTCGAAGGGCATCGTGAATGCCATAATTGTCCCTTTATCATCGTTCCACATGTGCACGGGAGCGGTCATCGCAATCATCTCCTCCCTGTCGTTCCTTCCGAAGATGTATCCAGCGATCCTCCGAAATCCTCCGGTTGACTCCCGCCAATTCTTCCCTTCAGTCCTCACTCTGGCTTGTACCGAGTCGGCGTATCTCCTGACTTCAAACCCGGGGAATGTCGATATCACACCGTATTTCGGCTCCTCATACTCCACAGCCATGGGTCTTCGACGAGGAATGTGGCTTAATCCCATATGATGATGATGCACAGTCAAGATAATGCCATAGCGCCCCTTGGCATATTCGTGTCTTCTGCATTGGTGATTGTGGGCGGATACTCCTTGGCGATGGTGATTTTTGCGATATGGGCTCGTCGAGACTTAGGGCGTGAGGATGAGTCTTACTACCTAGCGGGAAGGAGTCTGACGGGACCCATCCTCCTTGTGACCATGGCTGCTACTAACTTCAGCGCTTTCACGGTATACGGATCAAGTGGGGCATCTTACCGAATCGGCCTGTCTTTCCTCCCAATAATGGCTTTTGGTACCGGATTCATGGCCGTTTCAATGTACATTATTGGAAGGAAGATTCGCTCCAGATCGGTTCAGCATGGGGCAATGACGGCTCCAGAGATGGTGATGGGGCAGACTGGATCTCGATCAGCCCAACTTACCATGGCTTCCGTCCTTGTATTGGCCACTGTTCCATATCTTGCACTACAGCCTCGTGCAGCAGGAATTGTTTTCTCGGCATTATTCGGGGGTCCTGATTGGATTGGTGCAGTACTAGTTACGTTACTTGTTGTGGCGTATACTCTCACTGGGGGGCTGAAGGCAGTCGTCAGAACTGATGCCGTACAAGGTGCAATTGCACTGGGCCTGTTGTGGCTAGGTCTAGCCATGGTTGTCAATGATGCAGGAGGCATTAGTGCTGCCATGGACGCAATTTCTTCGTCGGAAAATACCGAGAGCCTACTAGGTAGAGAAGGGAACTACACTCTTCTTATTTGGGTGAGTACGATGATTCTCTGGCTATTCGCAGATCCTATGTTCCCACAACTGTATCAGAGACTCTGCGCAGCAGAGAGCGATGCTGCCATAGGGCGAATGGCCACCCTATACCCTGCTGTTGCTTGGTTGGCCTTCCTACCCCCTATATTGATTGGGACAATCGGGCATCTCAGTTATCCTGACTTAGACAGAGCCGGTTCGGACAATATCCTCCCTACCATGATTATGGACGTAGGCGGCGAATGGCTGGGTGGTTTGGTTCTGGTTGCCGGACTCGCTGCGCTGATGTCCACTATGGATTCTCAGCTTCTAGCTACAGGATCGCTGGTAACTAGGGACTTGCTTGACAAAGAAAGTCCGGGGGACTGGAGCAGAGAGTCTGTGATCATCTCACTTTCCCTTCTAGGCCTGGTCCTATCTATCTGGTCAGATCTATCCATTCTTGATCTTGGCCTTCTAGCTTTCTCCATGTATGCTGTAATGTTCCCCTCGGTTTTAGCAGCTGCTCACTTCGATAATATTGACGGCAGGGCTATAGTTACCTCGATCCTAGCTGGCGAGGCTGTCGTGATTCTGGCCGTACTCTCTCCCGAGTCCTTCAATGGATGGTGGGTTGAACCGGTTAAGGGGGCAGTACCCACTGCTGTGATTCCATCATTATTAGCAGCCTTAACGGGACTGGTTGTGACCCAACAATACTTCAAGATGAGAGAAGGGTTCTCTTGGAAATTTGAAATAAATAAATCGGACATAGCCCCATTGACCAGTCTATTGATGGTTTTTGTTTTGGCTCAGGACTTCTGGTGGTGGAGAGAAACCGAAACTTGGGCATTCGGGCTTCCTAGGTGGATCTGGTGGTCTGCAGCTCTTTCAATCGCTCAGACTGCGATAATGGCAAGATGGGTGGGGAAAGTTTCCTCCCGTTAGAGTCAAGTTTGGAACCTGCCTGATGGTGTCGTGGGAGTGGGGCGAGCTTTGTTGTTCGGGGCTCTGGCCTCCGTGCCAGGAGTGTTATTAGCACTGTTTGGGTGGGTTATGAGTGGCAGTCCCGAGGAGTGGGACACGACGCTCTGGCTTTCCTGCTATGCACCGTTCTTCGGTTGCATTGCGGTCGGATTAGTAATCGGATGGAGGGATGGCGATAATCCAGATTTGGAGGCCTGATATTGCGTCGATTGGAGAAAGCGAATAAGATAGGAGAAATTCTCGATTCTAAGTACCCAGAGACTCCGTCCCCCTTAGACCACGTAGATTCATACACCCTGCTTGTTGCGGTCATGCTCTCCGCCCAGTCTACTGACAAGAAGGTGAATGAAATCACTCCAAAGTTGTTCGAGGTTGCTGGAAGTCCCAAGAAGATGGCTCTTCTGGAAGTCGAGGAGATTCGTCAGGTAATCAGAGAAATTGGGCTTGCCCCTACCAAAGCAAAGAATCTTCGCAGAATGGCTGAGCAGATTCTCGAAGACGGAGGAGAAGTGAGGCCTGATTGGGAGTTCCTAGAGTCATTAGCAGGAGTAGGGCACAAGACAGCAAGCGTGGTGATGAGTCAGGCATTTGGAATTCCGGCCTTCCCAGTAGACACCCATATTCACAGACTGGCAGCCAGATGGGGGCTTTCTGACGGCAGGAACGTAGCAAAGACGGAGAGAGACCTAAAGGCTGTCTTCGCCGAAGAAACATGGAATAGAAGGCATTTACAAATCATATACTTCGGAAGAGAATACTGTCCGGCCTTGAGGCACGATCTTACATCGTGCCCAATCTGCTCATGGGCAGCCACTAAGAAGAGAATCAGAGATGAAATGGGTGGTTGATTTGGAGATTTTCGCAGGCAGGATTACTTCTACCGGATTCTCGAGTGGGGACAGGATTGTAATTGGAGACTGGCATGATTCGCCAATTGGTAGTTTCACTAACATAATGTGGGCCAAGCCAGATGGGGCTAGGGTCCTTCTGTCCCCTTCCGAGAAACACGCGAAATACGTCTCGGAACTATACAACTTCGAGAGTGTGGAGATTACCGATATTACCGTCAATCGGACTCGAAGAGGGATATCTATCGAAGGTGGGGGCCTTTCCGTGGATATTTCCTGGGGGATAGCCCTCCCCATCCCCATCTGGAGGCCACTGTGGTTCATCGCAACTGTAGAGGCATTTTTTGCAAGGATGCTTTTTGGAACTAAGACGCATGGCAGAACCAAGAACAACAGAAGAGAGTGGTACTCGATTAGATCGATTTCAAGAGTTCTGAATGCTGAAGCGAGGTTCGATGGTCATGAGCTTGGGGGATCCGAGAGTTTCACCACTAACGCTTGCTTCGGATTTAGCGAGCCTCCATCCATGCCCGCTTCGGTATCTTTGAAGAGCTATATCGAGTGATGGTAGCCTTCATGAGTCGAGTTCGACACGCCGTTCCATGGCAACAGTAGAACTAGCTATTGGAGATGAGGCCCCGAGCTTTGAGGCCGAAGTAACGGATGGAGGAAAGGTCTCTCTTTCGGAGATACTTTCCACCGGGAGAGGGGTAATTCTGTACTTCTACCCTAGAGACAACACACCGGGATGTACCGCCCAGGCATGTGACTTCAGAGATAACTTCGGGAGATTCGAAGATAGTTCCTGGAAGGTCATTGGAGTATCCACAGATAGTGCCAAGTCGCATCAGAAGTTCATCGATAAGCACGAGCTCCCATTCGATTTGATTGTAGATGAGGATGCCGCTCTACACGAATCCTATGGTACTTGGAGGGAGAAAAGCATGTATGGCAAGACATACATGGGAACTCTACGTTCGACCTTCGCAATAGGCGTAGACGGGAAAATAGCCTGGGTTGGTTATGGGGTTAGAACCAAGGGCCATGTTGATTCTCTGATTGAGGAATTGAAGGTAGGATAGAATGGGCCTTGAAGAACGACGTCTGCTGGTGGTTTCCTTCCTACGCAAATGCGTGACATACGCCGATGATTCCATTAGCAGGAAGAGGGATCGAGGAGACTCAGAGGAAGAAATAGAGAAATGGGAAATTTACCGTGACTTCACCGAGCATGCAGTGATGGAAGTCTCCAATGGCGAGCTCGACGAATGGCTGGAAGAGGAATAGCGGAGGGAACCTAGTTCTCTATCGCTCGGTCGAGTGAGGGTGAGCCGAGGATGTGCTTGTGCGTGTCAACTCTCATCTTTGCACCTGGGATCATCAATAGGGTGTCATCTTCATTCAACGCAAACACATTGAGGTTCGTTCGATCTCCGAGATCCTGGGCCCTCCTGGAGCATACCGATTGCTGGCTGGGCATATGATTCAGTGAACCCAGGTCCACGATTACCATATCCCCCATGGAGAGATTCCCCTCCACCCCATCCAAATGGAGTCTGTGTAGGCCATCAGGCTCCATGTAGATGACTCTCCTTGAGGGCCTCTCGGTTATCCTCTCCGTCCTTTCGGACCACCTAGACTCTCCGAGATCGTGGAATCGATTTCCTGCCTTGGGTCCGGGTTCAGTCGCTCTCAGGCTGCCGCCTTGTGTGGCCTTGGGAGTTGTGTTCGGATTGGGCAGACCCAGTAGCCGGAACAGATTGACCACGGCTCAGCCGGCGACTACTCCTCAAAGAGGGCTTCGATGTCCTCGGGGTCAAGATTGCTTTTTCGATCGTCGATTCTACGTGCCGATGGTATCACTGGGGCATCTTCCTTGCCCAATCCCAACTCGTCCAGAACTTCGTCCAAGTCATCCAGGATCGCTGCATCTTCCCGTGGCGATTTCTCCGGTGGTGCGAACATCTCATTGGGGTCTATGACAGGAGTCTCCGGTTCATCGAATGCTGCATCGAAGTCGATATCAGATGCTTTCTTATCCTCCTCTGGGCGCCTCTGCCATGGGTTCCTGATCAATACCCAAGCACCTACAGAGACTACGATCAAGGTGAAGATTATCGGGACGATGTTGGAAGTTAGTTCTTCTGAGAACGATACGGGCGCATCTGCCACTTCTAGATCCATAGTCACAGAATGGCTAGAACTGTCATCTAGGACGGTTAATTTTGCTTTCTTGGAACCTCCCGAGTCATAAGAGAACTCAATCCACCTGCCGGTATAGTCGACATCGTTAGCGGGATCTCCATCACCGTCCGAGTCCAAGGTGATGTCTATGTCCCAGTGGAACTCCAATGAGTCCATATCTGCTTGAGAGTCTACGGTTCCATTGGCGGAAAGTACGATTGAATCCCCTTCAGTGGGATTTGAGACACTTGCAGAGGCGAAGGCTGCCGGGGGGGCGTTCACAACAGAGAACGAGAACTCGATTGATGCCGATTCGCCATCATCGTCTGTAACGTGGAAGATTAGGGAGTCCGGGGCGGTAGTCGAGTCCGGCCATGAGTGGACAAGGAAAGGCGATTCAACGTCGCAATCGTTTCCAGACTGGCCATCGGAGTCCGAGTCATCGGCAGGGCTCAGGTCGAAGCACTGAACCAGCCGCTCTGAATCGGTTCCCGTTTCGATTACCTGGGGAGAGATGGTGAATTCCTCATCCTCGTCAAACTGACCCAACGTCGTGGTGATTGGGGAAACTAAAGGGGCTACGTTTTCTACTTGTATCGGCACTATCAGGACCTCAGTTGACTCACCGTCATCGTCGAATACCTGGAGGGTTGCAAGGTGCATCCCGGAGGTATTGTACGAAACCCCGGAAACTGTGCTCCTCTCGCCGAAGCTGGAGAAATTCAGATTAGGGAGGTCCTCTGCATCTGGCTTCCAGATGTGGTTTAGAGATTCGAGATCGTTTGAGGAGTCGTCGGCCTGGCCCCAGAACGTGATTTCATCCCCCTCAAGGACTATGAATACGCCTCTGCTATCAGGAAAAATCCTAGTCTCTCCCAGGTACAGTTCAGCTACCGGATTGGATGGGGCTACGTTGGTCACATGAACGGAGTGCTGGGCAGTCGTGATGGCTCCGTCATCGTCGGTCGCCATGACAGAAACGGTCAGGTTCCCCTCGACTGTGGGAGTCAGGGTACACGATTGGCCTACTTGGCCCTCCGAGCATCCTTCATCCCAGAGAATCTCTACTGGTGCGGATGGGTTCAGTGTGTCGATATCGCTGCTGTTAGTCACGAAGAAGGTTATCGGATTGGTCACGATAACTTCGTCATTGTCGGTTCCGATAGAAATCTCCGGAGGTCGATTGAGTATCGATATTGTGGACTGAGCGGTGGTCTTATCGCTCTCGCCATCGGTAATTAATACCTCAATTGAGAATAAGCCGTCGTCTGGCCAAGACCATTCCAAGATGCAGTCGTCAACTATGTCCTGGAACGTTGAGCCGTCGGCTTTCTGGATGTTGAACTCGCATTCTATCTCTCCGCCATCGGAATCGTATGAGGAGGTTGCGTCAAGCATCACTCCCTCAAGGGTTTGGACTTCGCTAGGGTGAGAGAGGAATGCAAGGGGCATTCCCCCGATATACAGGACGAAAGAGCCTTGGTTGTTGGTTCTGTTCCCATCCTCGGATATCTCCTCTTGGGGGTCAACCTCGAAGTAGAGGTACACATTTCCGAATGACTGGGACTCGGGGACTGTCCAGTTTACGGAAACCCTAGATTCCTGCAGGCTCGCAAGTGGAGGAACTGTTCCAGTTACTTCCGTACCATCAGGGGCGCTCACCACTATCGTAGAGTATGGTGACTGAATTAGTCCGCGGTTAAATACGGGTACGGAGAAGGCCAGGACGTCTCCGGAGATTGCGGCAAAACCGATAGATGAGTCGAGAGTCAACTGATTCCCGGTGGATGGTCGGAACCTCTCTACGGTAACCGCCGATGATCTGGTAACTAAGTCAATCTCGTGAATCTCCGAGTCTATCAACAGAGTCCTACCACCGATAATGCGTTCATCGCCAATCCAGGCGATTAATCCATGGCTTCCCAGCTCCCCGGGTCCATCTGTATCATCGGGGTTACCTCCCGAATTGAACACTATGTGGTAAGTTCCGTTTTCGTCGGTTGTCACATTCTGAAACTGTTCATCTGATTCATACCTGAATTGTATCTCTTGCCCAGATAAGCCCTGCCCCTGATCAGTTACGTTAATCCAAGCGGATATCTCGATATCAGTGGGAGAGAGGGGATACTGGACGTCGATAGAGACCAGCTTGCCCCTCTGGACTGGTTGATAGCTCACTAGTTCGTGTACCGCGACGAACCCGAAAGCCTGCTCCATTGTGCTCTTCACCTCTCCTCTTACTGCTGGACAGAACCAGTTGTATCCGGTCTCCTCCCCGTCAGAGTCGTATGCTGTTACGTTGAACGACTGGTAGCATCCGGGGTAAGCAACACCGGAGTTGCCCCGGCTGACTACTGACCAACTGGTTGAGTTGGAGTCGCTCGAGTCTTCCGGTATGTCGACGTAATTGCTGGAACCGCTGTAATCAGTGGCTTGTTCGTAATCCATCTCCCATGACTCACCAACCGAGATCGGGAAGTCATAGTTCTCCAATGGGGGCTCATATGTGTTCTCGACAACGAGCTCGCCGATGTCCTGCCTCAGCCAAGCGGCACATCCAAAGAACAGAGGATCAAAGTATACGTCAATTGTTACTTCTTGGGAATAAGTTGCCAGATCAGAGACTCTGATGATTTCTGTTGTCTGCATATCCACATAGAGACAGCCGCTTGTTCCATCAATTTGTATTGCCCCGTCCGACTCGTATTCTCCGACCGATTCCACCTCGTAAACCAGAGTCTCCTTGCCGTCTATTTCCATGAGGTAGATGTCCTGTACTGTTCGATCTAGTGACCCATCTAGGGTCTCGACATTTGTTGACACCCCTGAGTCTGCAACGAAATCTCCGACGTCTAGGAAACCATCGTACATCCAGTTGTCATTCACTCTCCAGATAGGGACATCTGCAGTCCCTGTAGTCGACATTGTTTGCGCATGCGACTCATGAGGGCTGGAGTCTCTGATGTGAAAATCATCGGGTGAAACCGAATGGGAAAATTGTGCGAAGGCAAGAATGGCTACGGCCATTGTCGATAACCAGGCGGCACGCATGGCATCACGCAAGGAGGTCTGCCCAATAACGTTGGTTGAGCCTAGAGGAGGTCCGCTAGCTCGTCTTTTATTTGCTCCACTGCCTCAAGAATCTCATCCTTGTGTCTGGCTCCAGTAATCACCATCTTCCCACTGCCGAAGATAAGACACACAACGCGAGGGTAATCTAGCCTGTAAATCAAGCCTGGGAACTGCTCGGGTTCATATTCCACCTTGTCGAATGGAAGGTGGAAGGTCAGGTTGTTCAAATTGAGTTTCCTTGGTAGGGCTGCCAAAGGCTCCCCCTCTAGTATTCCCCTGATTCTGGGATCCTCGTTCTCAACTTCCTCGTCGGTAGCGGGATAGAATAGCGAGTACGTTGCTACCATGTTCTGGACCTCTATCTCAACGTCCTTCAGTTCCCAAGTCTCTATTCCGGCATTTCTTAGATCGCCGATCATCCTCTCTATACCCGTCTGGATGTTGTCCTCATTCTTACCACCAGTACAAACCGCCCTCCCAGATCTGAACATCAGAATTGCTAACTTTGGATCTACTACCCTGTAGACGACCCCCGGGAACTGCTCTGGCTCGTATTCACAATTCAACTGAATTGCTATGTCTGGGAGGTCCAGTTCCTCCGCTACCCTAGTAGAGGCTACCACATTAACTACTGTAAGTCTTTCTTCATCGCTGAGCATAGGTTGTGGACCGACCTCCCTCTTATAAATAGTAATATAAAGAAAGCGAACAAATAGAGATGGTATTTTTTGGTTGCAATTACAGAATACTTACTCCTTTTGAGCCTAATTTTGTCTGTAGTGGCCTGCCCCCGGCAATCTCGATAGCCTCAGAAACTCTGGCAGGATCCTGGGTGAGTGCCACCATGCATCCCCCTCCGCCGGCACCAGTAAGTTTTGCACCTAGAGAATGGGGCCTTGCTGCACTGACCATGCGATCCAACTTATTGGTACTGACTTCCAACTTCCTGAGGCTTTCGTGACAAGCATCCATTGCTATTCCCAGGCCCTCCATATTTCCAGCAGAGAGTGCTGTCAAACCCGCTCTCGTAATATTCGCAATTGATTCCATTTCCTCCATCCTCTGTGGGGACTCGGAGATTAGATTCGCTACTCTGGCCACCATCCTACCAGTCGGAGAGCCTGTGCCAGAGTATCCCACTACTAGCCATGCGTCACCAATATCTGCTGGTATGTCGACGACATTAATCGCCCAGTTCCGCGATCCTTCAGGAGTTTCCAAGCTAGTATCGAATACGTGCCTAGTACCTGTAACATGCTCTCCTGAAACCACTACACATCCCCCAAGAGCGCTGGTGGCTGTATCTGTAGGACTGGCCCTGCCCTTCTGGGCTGTTGCTTCTGCTGAGTGAGCCATTTTCGCCAATCTAATCGTATCGAGGGGGGTGCTGGGGTTCAAGTGTGCGTGCATTGCAGCGCCGAAGGCATTTGATAGAGCAGCAGAAGAGCCCATCCCAGCGGCTGAGAAAAGTGAGCTATGTACATCAATATCCAGAGGTTTTCCGTTATACTGATAGATATTCTGGATTATATGAGAAATATGCGGGTGTCTAGAGGGCTCGAATGGCTGGCCCTCCAGACGCCATTCATCGGAGCCTTTCACACTAACTCTTACTCCCTGCTCAATGGCCACGGCTACGGCAGGATGACCGAAGACTACCGCATGCTCCCCGAAAAGGATGCATTTGCCTGGTGCGAATGCGCTGGGCATGTTCCGTGGCCTGCAGATTAGAACATGAGTGTTGGCCTCTTTAGCGGTTGTTTCAACATCTTATTATTAGGCCACAGACTCGGGAAAACCCAGGTGAGCACGGAATGAAGCACCCCCTCTTGCAGACTTACGGGCCATTAGATGGTTGGATGATTCTGCTCCTGATGGGTGGTTTATCAATAGGATTCTTCGTTTATCAGGTACAGAAGGCAACACGTTTAGTGATGATTGGTGCACCGGATTCGAGATTTGACTCATGGGGACCTAGGGTCAGGGAATTTGTCGTAGGATGGTTGGGGCAAAAGAAAGTGCTGAGGGACCGTGTTGCAGGGACGATGCACGTTCTGATGTTCTGGGGCTTCCTGATGCTAGCATCGGATATGTTTGATTTGGCTACAGCCAATGCTTTCTCTGGAAAGTTGCTGCCGGACGTTCTCGTTGGACCTTGGAACGGGATGGTCGAACTAGGCTACACGATGGCACTAATTGGATGTGTTTCGGCATTGATTCGTCGTCTGGTTTTCACTCCTGAGAAGCTCAAAGGTAAGTCGCAGTTGGAAGGAAACGTAATCCTATTGCTAATTTTTACAATCACCACAACGTCATTTATGGTAGAGTCCAAGGAAGACCCCAGTGCCTTCTGGGAGCCCATAGGCTACCAATTCAGCCTCTATGGCCTATCAGATAGTAGTGTAGTTGCCGCGTATTGGTTGCACATGTTAGCAATATCCGTATTCCTTTTCCTGATCCCTCTTTCAAAGCACATGCATCTGGTGATGGCCGTCCCTAACGTATTCTTCCATGATACCGGGCCTGCTGCAAAGATGCGTCCCCTTGCTACTAATGAGCATGGTCTAGCCGTGCCACTGGAAGAATTGGACATAGACTCTTTCGGGGTTAGCACATACACCCAGTACACTTGGAGGCAGCTAATTGACGGATGGTCATGCACCTCCTGTGCTAGGTGTCAGGACGTTTGTCCAGCATACGCTTCAGGCAAGGGCCTGAATCCAATGCAAGTGATTCATGACGTCAGAGATTACGCTAACGAACACGCTCCAATTCTCCTCTCAGGAGAGACTCCCGATGAGACGATGATGCAACGGATCACGGACGAGGCGGTTTGGGCGTGCACCACATGCAATGCTTGTGTTGATGTATGCCCACTTTACATAGAACATGTTCCGAAATTAACGGACTTGAGGAGAAACGCGATGATGGAGACTATGGAATATCCAGAGATTCTAAACAGTGCTATGGGGAATATAGAATCTGCATCTAATCCGTATGGTTTTGGAGAGCATGAGAGGGCAGATTGGGCCTCCGATCTGGATGTCAAGATAGGGGAGCCTGCCGAGTACATCTACTTCGTAGGTTGTGCTGCCAGCTTTGATGAACGGAACCAGAAGGTAGCAAGATCCACAATCTCACTTCTGAAGGAGGCTGGACTTGATGTTGGGATACTAGGTATGCAAGAGGGCTGCTCTGGGGATCCAGCAAGGAGAGCTGGGAACGAATATCTGTTCCAGATGCTAGCAGAGACGAATTTGATGACCTTCCAAGAGTTGGGCGTTAAGCGTATCATTGCCTCTTGTCCGCATTGCTTCCATACACTTGGAAAAGAGTACGGGGACTATGGTGGAGAAGAGTTGGAGGTATTCCATCATTCGGAGATTCTGGCAAAATTACAGGAGGAGGGGAAGCTCCCTGAGGTTAAGAAGAATGGTCGCAGTATTACTTTCCACGACCCATGCTACCTAGGAAGAATAGGAGGGATCATCGATGAGCCTAGAAATGTGATTGGCGGAGTAGATGTCGAGACCGAGAAGAGTGGGAAGGACTCCTTCTGCTGTGGTGCAGGTGGTGCGCAGATGTGGATGGAGGAGGATGCTGACAAGCGAGTAAACGAGATCAGGGCCAAGGAGCTCGCAGAGACTGGTTGCGATACAGTAGCTGTGGGCTGTCCTTTCTGCTCTATCATGGTCAAGGATGGGCTTGACTCAGTTGGAGCTGAGATGGAAGTGATGGACGTTGCAGAACTGCTTTGGGAACAGATTGTGGCAAAGGACAAAGAGATTCATGGTCAGACATAGCTAGATCCTCTCTCCTAATTCAGGTTCTCTAGTCGAGACAATCATTAATCTGAACACTCGCCGGGTACCATGAGTTCAGAGTTCAGGATGTTCGGGATGACCGTTCCCCAGATTGCGATTATGGATGGTGCAATTCTATCCGCATGGGGAGTGGTTGCTTATTCCATCCAGAGTGCGGACCCCCCATCGATTACAGCGATGATTCCGGCCTTCTTCGGACTGCCAATGCTATTTCTTGGATTCCTCTCAGTGAGGAATCCTGCTAACAGGCACCACTACATGCATGCATCCATGGTTTTTGCTCTGTTGATGGCATTGGGGGGTGCTAGGATAGCAACAACGTTTGATGGCATGTCCTGGCTTGGAATTGTGTCGCATCTTCTCCTTCTTGTGGCAGGGATATCCCTCATCATAGTGGGAGTTATGTCATTCAGAAGTGCCAGACTGGAAAGAGAGGCCTCGGTGAGCGAATGAAGCCAATCATTGGCATTACCTGCTGCATGAGAGAAGCCCGGTACAGCGATTTTGTCAGACATGCTGCTATCCTGCCTTCGGCGTATATTTCAATGGTTGACAAGGCTGGAGGGGTGCCGATGATTATCCCTCCCGCAGGAGACATGACCAGCCTGTTGGATTCGATAGATGGGCTGATAGTTTCTGGGGGACCTGATATTTCACCGGCCAACTACAACGAGGAACCCGGCCCGATGACTACCGAGTTCTACCCGGAACAGGACTATTCAGAGATGGGTCTGATCGAAAGGGCTCTTGAGAGAGACATGCCCCTTCTAGGCATTTGCAGAGGAATGCAAATCCTCAGTGTTGCGCATGGTGGGAGGATGCATCAACATCTCGACACGACCCCCGGACATGAGGGGCATGGCGGTTTCCTTGGGAAATCAACTGAGCACGGAGTGGTCCTAGAGGGGGATTCACAGTTGGCAAACATTATGGGGGATTCGTTCATAGTAAACTCTCTTCATCATCAGGGTGTTTCGGATTCTGGGAGCCTGGACGTTTCTGCGAGGGCTGATCATGACGGCCTTATCGAGGGAGTGGAGCGCAAGGACAAGAAATTCTGCATAGGAGTTCAGTGGCACCCAGAACGCAAGGGACATGACTTACTATTCTCTGCACTAATTCAAGCAGCGAGGGGTTGATGTCTGAAGTGCCACGTCATTAATCAGTGACAGTCCGGGTATTCGACACTAGATCTCGAAAAAAGAGAGAATTTGTGACCCTAGAAGAAGGCAAGGTCGGACTATATGCCTGTGGAATTACCCCATACTCTGCTAGTCACATTGGGCATGCTAGACAGGCGATATCATTCGATATCATAGTCAGATGGCTGCGGAAGAGGGGGTTCGAAGTCAATTACATAACGAACTTCACCGATGTAGATGACAAGATTATCGCGGCTGCCAATGAAGAAGGAGTTGACTTTCTAGAGATTTCAAACAGGTACATTGATGACTATTTCCAATCTATGGATGCTCTGAACGTAATTAGGGCAGATTCCTACCCAAGAGTAACAGAAACCATTCCAGAAATTATTGAGATGGTGGAATCCCTGATTGAGAAGGGAAATGCATACCTAGCCGAAGACGGGGTATACTTCGAAATCGATACTTCTCCGGAGAAGTATGGACAACTCACCGGACAAACCTTGGAGATGGTCAGATCTGGGGCTGGCGGGAGAGTAGATAAAACCGGCTCTGGGAAAAGGGATCATCGGGACTTCGCTCTATGGAAGATGGCGAAGTCTGGAGAGCCTTCTTGGGAGAGCCCTTGGGGAAAAGGGAGGCCGGGTTGGCATATTGAGTGCTCTGC
>LUMT01000119.1_pt2 | contig 31865 bp, 31 predicted proteins | sample 729741 | NCBI WGS metagenome assembly LUMT01 (sample SAMN03860299, study PRJNA289734) | marine metagenome | biome: seawater column; feature: ocean; material: water; isolation source: Red Sea water column Station 192 - depth 50m | place: Saudi Arabia: Red Sea | collected 2011-10-15 | depth 50 m
GTTTATGAGATCGGTCTTGGTATGGCTGGGCCTGTAATGATGGAATATGCAACTGATGAACAAAAAGAAAGATACTTACCGCCAATGGCTGAAGGAAAAGAAATATGGTGTCAGTTGTTTTCAGAGCCATCTGCTGGTTCTGATGTTGCTGGTCTCAGATCAAAAGCTGTTCAAGATGGAAAGAATTGGATTGTAAATGGTCAAAAAGTATGGACTTCTGGTGCACATTTCTCTGACTTTGGTATTTTAGTTGTTAGACATGATCCTGGTTTAGAAAAACACAAAGGTCTAACCTTTTTCTTTGTTGATATGAAATCTCCTGGTATTGAGGTTAAGCCTATCAAACAGCTAACTGGTGGATCCAGTTTCAATGAAGTCTATTTTAATGATGTGGTTATACCTGACTCACAAAGACTTGGTGAAATTGGTGATGGATGGAAAGTTGCTATCACAACTCTTATGAATGAAAGGCTTGCAGTTGGTGATGCTGATGGTGTGGATGCTAATGAAGCTTTTGAACTAGCAAAAAAACATGACAAGGACGGAGAACAGCTAATTGATAATAATGCTGTAAGGGAGTCTATTGCTGATTGGTATTGCGAGGCATCAGGACTCAAAAATACAAAACTCAGAACTATGTCTGCTCTTTCTAGAGGAGATACTCCCGGACCTGAAGCTTCAATTACAAAAATTGTAAGTGCTAATAAGCTTCAAGCAATAGGTAACTTTGGAATGGACTCATCAGACATGTCAGGCATGCTTATGGATGAGAAATCTGATTTTATAAAGTTCCAAATGGCATGGATGGGTGCAGCTGGCTTGAGAATAGCTGGTGGAACCGATGAAATTCTTAAAAATATTATTGCTGAGCGTGTACTCGGTCTACCTCAAGAAGCAAGAGCTGATAAAGGTCTTGCCTTTAAGGATATACCTAGCGGTTCTTAATCAGTAAATTTTGATAAATAAGTGAGAAAGGCAACTGAGTTGCCTTTTTTCATTTCCATTTCACCAGCCCCTAAAGTTTTTATAGGTCCCTTTATTCCAGCTAATACCTCTTTGAAAGTTATTTCTTCACTTAAAACAATAAAATCGCAGCCTTCTTCTTCAAAATAGGATGAAATCTCTAATACTTGGTTTCTTATAGTAGTTTTAATCTTTTTCTTATTATCAAAAACAAAACATCCATTCGTTAACTCTCCATCAACTTTAGAAGGATTTAGCCTAACAGATAAAATGCTGAAAAAGTTCTCTACAGGAATCTGATAAAGTGTATCGCTATTAGACAATCCTATTGCTGGATCTCTACCTTCCATGAACTCTTTTGCAGAAGAAAGGAAAAAATTTCTCTTTGGTGGGTTAGTTTCATAAATACCAATCTGCATGACTGACTTATTCCTAATTTTCATTACTTCTTCAATCTTAAATTCCAAGCTAATTAACATATTTGATAGCTCTAAAACCCATTGATGCTCGTTTGCATCACTGGCTCTAGTCAGCTCAGAGAATAAATTTTCATTACCTCCTACTAAATCAGAAATCTTTTGAGATTTCTCGTCTATATTTAATGGATCTAAATCAGCTAAATCTCCACTAAACCAACCTAAATACCCGTTAAAAATGCTTCTAACTGAATATCTAACGGTTCCATAAAACTCAGCTAAGTAAGGCGATTCTTTCAGATTTTGAGGCAGATCAAGCTCCTCAACAATCTCATCTGGCGTAAGTCCTTTATTCATTAATCTAACCGTTTGGTCATGAACATACTGCATGCCATCCCTATAAATAATTAGTGCATTTGATATCTCCTCACCTACAACTGGCATTGTATGGCTTGGGAAAAGGTATTGCGGATCTAGCGATCTCATTTTATCAATACTATTCACCCAGCCTATAACATCACGATGTGAGGTACCTCTGATGGTATAAAGATTGGGAAATGTTGTGTAAAAATTATCACCGGGCATAAGTGCAGACAATTCCGGAAACCATACAAACAATTGATCATCGGTTTCTCCTGGAGCGTGGTAAAGCTCAACCTTATGTCCTGCTATTTCAAGCTTAAGCTCTTTTTCAAAGGTCAATGTTGGAGCAATATATCCTGGCGAACTCCTTCCAGCACTCAAATATGGACCAAGACCTACATTAATAAGCTCATTATCATCAAGATTTGTTCCAAACATCTTTCCACTTCTGAGGGTAATAATTGGATTTATGATTCCAAGAATCTTTTCGACTTTCTCTGCTGTGGTTGAGTGGGCAATTACTAAGGGTTTTTCCTCTTGTGCATTATAAAATTCAGAGGCACCAAAAACATGATCTCCATGGTTGTGTGTATATATAATTGCCTTAATTGGATTTTGATTAATCTTTTGGAATTCGCTTAAAACTTCTTTAGCTTGAGAAACATCATCAGTTGTATCAATGATAATATTGCCTCCCTCTCCTTCTACCATTATTGAGTTAGCAATACCGAATCCAATCGCGACATGAATTCCGTTATCATAAGAATATATGCCCTTTATAAATTGATTTGAATGCTCCTCTAATTTTTCAAGCTTACTAATTTTAGGAATATCAAAATCTTCTGAATTTGAACAACTTACTAAAAAAATGAATAAAATAGGTATTATTAAGAAATTTCTCATTAAGAGCCTCAGCATAATTCTAACTTGAAAGTGAACGATCATCCATTAAAAGTAGAACACCACAACACAACCTCAGATGGAGGATCAATTGCTTCCAAAGATTATGAAGATAGGTATTTTCAAGATAATGGGTTTGACGAATCAAAAGAAGTCTACATTGATGGTAATGACCTTGAAGAGAGGTGGGAAAGTTTCTCAGGGAGTTGTTTTACTATTGGTGAGCTGGGTTTTGGTTTAGGCTTAAATTTCTTAACTACGATGCATTGTTGGTTGAAGAAAGAGAGGTCCTTTAATCTTGATTACATAGGAATTGATAAAAAAATACTAGAGAAAAGAAATCTGGTTCTGCTTGAGGAAGCATTCCCAAACTTAAAAAAAGAAATCAATATCTTTAAAGAATGTGATGTAGTTGGTCATAATGGTTTCGAGTGCATTTCGATACCTGATCTTAAAATTAGATTAATTTTAGTAACCGAAGATGTTCAAAAAGCAATAAATGATATTTGCATTTCAAATATAGATGCCTGGTTCTTAGACGGGTTTGATCCGAAGAAAAATCCTGAGATGTGGACAGAAGATGTTTTAAAAGCGGTCTTTGATCTAAGCTCTAGCGATTCATCTTTTAGCTCTTTTACTTCGGTAGGAAGGATAAGAAGAGCGCTTTTAGAAAATGGCTTCGAGGTGAACAAAGTACCAGGGTTTGGCACTAAGAGACATCGAATTGTTGGTAGAAAGTTTGAAGAAAATAAGAAATCTAATGAAATCAAGAAGATTGCAATTTTGGGTGCTGGTCTTTCTGGGAGTAACTTAGCTTTTAACCTTGCAAATTCTAATATTGAAGTTGATATATATGATGCTCTAGATGACTTAAGCAAGGGTTCGTCAGGTGGTCCAATTGCTTCCATGTATCCAAAATTCTCTTTAGATAATAGCCCGAGATCCAAGTTTTTAATTGCTTCTTATTTCTTTTCATTAAATTTTTATATTAAAACTCTTGGTTTTGAGAATACGGGATTACTTTTTTATGGATCAGATGAAATAAAAGATAAGTGGATTTCTAAGATATTAACTCTTAGAAGAGATGATTTATTTGAACTCTTAAATGATGATGAATTAGAAGATTTGCTTGGAGTCAGTGAGATAAAAAAAGCTCTGCATGTAAAAAAAGGACTATTCCTTCAACCATTAGAATTAAAAAAGAAATTACTAGAGCATCGCTTTATAAAAATCATACTTAATGAGAAGTTTGTCTCCTTTGCTGAAGAAAAGAATAAGGTTGAAGTACATTTTAAATCTGGTCTAAGCAAATCTTATGATGCTCTTGCAGTTTGCACAGGAAAAGGCCTCAAAGATTTTAATGACAATCTTAAGGTTAGCTATGGGCAGATGGCAGGCATAAGCAACAAGGATTTATTCAATATTAAAATGCCCCTCAATCATCAAGGATATATTATTCCAAAAGTAAATGGCACCAATTGGATCGGAAGTACATATGAACAGTCAGCAGATTTTAAAAAAGAAAATATTGAAGAGAAAGTTAAATTAAATCATGCCATTTTTGGCAATAAAGATATGTCTTATGAGATACAAGATCTGTGGGAAGGTGAAAGAGTGAGTGCTAAAAATAATCTTCCTATAGCATCAAAAATACCTGGAGCAAAAAATATTTATTGCATCGGAGGGCTCGGTTCTAGGGGTTTGTCCTATGCCCCCTTCCTCGCAGAGATTGTTTCCTCAGCAATACAAGATAAGCAAATACCTCTTGGTAAAGAGATATTTACTTTACTTAATATTTAAATCTATAGTTCTTGTAAAAGGCTGTTTACAAGTGCTTGTATTGTTTCTGTATCACTTGAATCATTTAGCCTATTTTGATTCCAGCTTGTAAAACCAGTCCACAATGATTTGTCTTCAGCTTTGTCTTTGATGGTTAACCTTAAAACAAATCTTTCTTCGGTCTCAATATCATCATCTAGGTAAAAGTATCTTCTATCATAGTAATAGCTTCTGGGACCAAATCTGTTTGATTCAATCTCATCTTTGGCTGAAATTGAAAGCTCAAAAACTAGATTAGAGTCTTTTGAAGAGTCTAAGCCTCTTAATTCAAGTTCGCTAACTAATCTTGATTCAATTGCCTCAAGAACAATTGGATTAACTTCAGGAGATAAATTCTCGCTGTTAGTTTCTACATAAAAGTCTTCATAACTAAGAAGTGTAAAACCATTCACAGAATCAACTTTTAGATAAAAAGATTGATTAGAGACGCATCCGGTTAAAAAAATTACAGTTGCTATCGTAAGGAAATTTTTAAAATTATTCATATTACTAATATGCAGTTCATATTTAGAAAATTCAAGTTATTGAAATAAAAAAAGATTAAAAAAATATAAATCTTTTTTTCTTAAGTTCTTTCGCACAACCCCAATATTGCTGCTGATAAATCTGGGATTTTGCTTGAACTCTATCGGCAACCTTTATAAGCCATTGTTTTTTTCTATAAGTTTTATTTCTAAAACCGGTATATCCTTCATGATAAGCAAGATATAAAGATCTCGCATCTTGTTTTTCGAATCCTTGAAAATAGCCTTTAGATGCATACCAGCCTATGAAATCTGCAGAGTCAGAAAAATTGTCTCTTCTGGCAAATCTATTTCCAGTCTCGTCTTGATAATCTTCCCACGTTTTTTCAAGCGCCTGAGAATAGCCTTTTGCTGAAGATGGTCTAAACCAAGGAATAAATCCAAGAAGTTTATCTCTCTCTGGCTTTGCTTTTGCATTATAGCTAGACTCTTGAAAAACAAATGACATTAATACATAAGGTGGCAACTTCCATCTTTTTTCAGTTCTTATTGCTGCCTTATACCAGGAGTTTTTTTCCTTGAAGATGCTGCAAATATTATCAGGTTGTTGTGGCGGTGTTGCGGTGCAACCAACAATCAGTAGTGAAAGAAAAATAATTTTAAAGAAATTTTTTTGTATCATTTAAGAATTCCTCACACTGATCACTATTTATTATATCAATACCTAAAGACTCTGCCTTTTTAAGTTTGGAGCCAGCCTTCTCCCCAGCTATCAGAAGCGAAGTCTTTGATGAGACTGATGAAGTAACATTTGCTCCCATGCTAATGAGGATTTCCTTTAATTCATCTCGTGAATAATTCTCTAATTTACCAGTAAGCACTATTTGCTTTCCTCTCAGAGGCATGTCCTTGAAATCTTCTTTTGATAATTCTTGCAGAGCAATTTCTTCTAATAGCTTTGGCACCATTTCAACTATTAGAGGATTCTGAAAAAACTGAATGATATTTTCAGCAACCTTTGGTCCAATGTCTTTGGTATACCTAAGGAATAAATAAATCTGTGAAGAGATATGTCTCGAGAAGCTTTAATTGATGTTATAAGGTTATCAAAAGACTTTTCACCAAAGCCTTCTAAACTAACAATTTCATCTTTTCTATTTTCGAGCTTAAATATATCGCTTGGGTCTTTTAAAAACCCTTGTTTAAAAAACGTATTTATTATCTCTATTCCTAAACCTTCAATATCAAAAGCTTTTCTTGATACGAAATGAACAATCTGACCTTTTTGGATTTCATCACAATTAAATCCACCTGAGCATTTTAAATCTGAGGTATTTGCCAAGATTACATCAGCATCGCATGAAGGGCACTTTTTAGGAATCTCTAATTTTTTATTTGATATTCCCTTTTCAACCACTTTAACAATCTTTGGTATCACATCGCCGGCTCTTCTAAGAATTACCCTATCACCAACATCAATTCCTAATCTTCTGATTTCATCAATATTATGCAAAGTGGCATTCTTGACAGTTACGCCTCCAACAATGACTGGTTGCAATCTAGCCACAGGAGTTAGAATCCCAGTTCTTCCAACTTGGAATTCAATATCTTCTAAAATTGTTGTTGCCTCCTCTGCAGGAAACTTATGAGCTATAGCCCATCGAGGCGCTCTTGATATAAAACCAAGTCTTTTTTGAAGATCATAGTCATTAACTTTAAAAACGACGCCGTCAATCTCATAGGGAATAGATTCTCTTTCTTTAAGAATTTTGTCATGAAATTTTAAGCAATCATCTTTAGTTTCAACCTTCTTACATAAATCACTTGTAGGAATTTTCCATGCTTTTAAATGATCATAAAATTCAGATATTGAAGAAAATTGGATTCCTTCGCACTCACCTAGTCCATGAGCAATAAAAGACAAGGGCCTGCTTGAGGTTATCTTTGAATCAAGTTGTCGAAGAGATCCTGAAGCAGCATTTCTAGGATTGGCAAATACCTTTTGATTATTTTCCTTAGCTTTTTCATTCATTTTTTCGAAGGCATCTTTTGAAATAAATATCTCTCCCCTTATTACCAATAAAGAGGGAATGTTAGCTTCAGAAGATGATAGTTTTTGAGGTATTGACCTAATCGTCTTAACATTTTGGGAGATATCTTCACCAACCCTGCCATCTCCTCTTGTTAAAGCCCTTTCTAGTATCCCATTTTTGTAAATTAGTGATACTGCGGCTCCATCCATCTTGGGCTCACAGAAGTACTCAAAATCATTAATATTTACAAGACGTTTTAAAATACGGTCATGAAAATCTGAAAACTCTTTTTCACTAAATACATTAGCCAAAGAGAGCATTGGCACAGAATGCTCAAATGTTTCAAATTCATCTATTGGAGAAAATCCTACCCGTTGCGTAGGAGAATCTGGAGTCACAAGTTGAGGATTTTCTTCTTCTAAATCAAGCAAACTTCGAAAAAGCTTATCATACTCACTATCTGATATTTTTGGGTCATCTAGGGCATGATAATTGTAATTATGAAGCTGAATTTCCTCTTTAAGTTGTTCGTATTTTTTTAATAAGTCTTTCATTTAACTGGACTCTTCATCATTTAAAAGATAACGAGATGCTCGCATTTTTAGATCTTTTATACTTTCTGCTGAAAGTGGTTGTCTGTCTGAATCGCAAATATTTGCATATATCTTTTCACAGAATTTAGTAGCAAACCTTAAAAGATCCTCAACACTGTCAGTTGCGTTTTCCTGTGCAGCCAGATCAGTCGCTAAAAGTAATGCTTGAGTTTGAGTATCTTCATTAAGAGTGCCTGGTTTTAAGGCATTTGCCACTCTAAATTTCTCAATATCATTGTCATAAATAGAAAAGAAGTCATCATTCTTTTGAAATCCATAATTAATTAAAAAATCATTTAATTGACTCATATCAAAGAAGTTACCATCAATACTAAATAAATATAGAATCACTAAATCTTGCTTTGCGAAAGCTTCACTTTTATAGCTAAAGTCCTTTAAATTTGCCTGCTTTGCTTTCAAAAGCATTTTGTTCGAATTAGATACTTTTCTAAAATAAAAAAATGCCCCGAGTATAGCTAAGAAAAAACCTAAACCTATTAAGTAAATCTCAGTATTTGAAAGCATTTATTGGGCTGCGAACTCAACTGCTTGATTAACATCAACAGAGACGACTCTGGAAACACCAGCTTCTTGCATTGTAACTCCCATTAGGTGGTCACTTTTTTCCATTGATACCTTGTTATGGGTTATAAAGATAAACTGAATTTTCTTTGACATTTCTTCAACCATATTGATAAATCTTGAAGTATTTAGATCATCAAGCGGCGCATCAACTTCATCGAGTAGGCAAAAAGGTGCAGGATTTAATTCAAACAAAGCAAAGACTAAAGCTAACGCGGTCATAGCCTTTTCTCCACCAGATAACTGCGAAAGAGTCGAATTCTTTTTACCTGGTGGGCGAGCCATAAGCTTAACACCAGCATTTAGGTAGCTATTATCAGTAAGAGATAACTCTGCATTACCTCCTCCAAACATTATTGGGAAGATAGATTTCAATCTTTTATTTACTGCATCAAAACTCTCAATAAATTTTTCTTTAGTCTCTTTATCAATTTGTGAAATGGCCTTGTTTAACTTCTCCAGTGCTTCTTCTAAGTCTTCATTTTGCTTATCCAACTCATCTTTTCTTTTTCTCTCCTCAGCAATTTCATCTGGAGCTGCTAAATTGATGGCACCCAATCTGATAATTTTAGATCTAATGGTCTCAAGTTCCGATTGAAGTTCTTCTATCGATAAATCTTGATAGTTAGCTCTGTCAATATCATTAATATCAATTCCCGATTCAGATATTCTTTTCGATGAATTTTCAAGATGAACACTATGAGAACTTATTTCAATTTTTGTATTGGTTATTTTTTCCTGAATTGCTTTAAGATCCAATAGGGAAACACTTTTTTCATTTTCCAATCTTCTTATTTCTGCATCTACTTCTTGTTGATCTTTTCTAATAGAATTTAACTCAGCTTCTGCTGAGGCACTTGTCTCTATAAGCTCTTGAAGTTTTGTAGAAATTTCTTTTGAGCTTTGCGTTGTTTTCTTAAGTTCTGTCTCTAGGTTTTCTTGCTGGTTTAGATACTCATCGCTAATTTCTTTAGACTGTTTAAGAACAATATTGAATATGCTGAGCAATATACCTTTAAGTTGTTCTGCTTTGCTTTTGATTTCAGGAATAGAGATTTTAGAAATAATTTCATCTATTAAGTGAAGAGCCTTCTCTTTGGGAGACAAGTTTTCAAAATCTGAAGCTTTTTCAAGAGCATCTTCATAAGCCGCTTTTACTCTCTCAAGTTCTCTCGTCGTATTATCTTTGGTTGTTCTAATATTTTGAAGATTCTGTTCAAACCTCGCTATTTCTGACCCAACCTCATAAAACTTTTTCTGCGCATCTTCATATTTAGAAAGAACTGATTCATGCTCTGTTTTGTATTGATCAAGCTTAGCTTGCTTTACTGAGACTTCTGATTCTTTTACAGACTCGTCCTTTTGAAGCGCTGCGAGATTATTATTCAAAAGATCTCTTTTGTCTCTGGCATCAAGAGAAAACAGGATAGCAACATTCAATTCTTTTTCTTTTTCTTGATTTTTATAATCTTTGTATCTATCAGCAGCTTTAGCCTGACTTTCTAATCTTCTTATCAATCTTCCAATTTCATCTCTGATGTCATTGACTCTAGATAAGTTTTCCTTTGTCTTTTTTATTCTGCTTTCTGTTTCCTTTCTTCTTTCTCTATATTTTGAAACCCCTGCAGCCTCTTCGATGTGTGTTCTTAACTCCTCAGGCTTTGCACTTACCAAAGAGGAAACCATTCCTTGCTCGATAATTGCATAACTGCTTGGGCCAAGCCCTGTTCCAAGAAAAATATCCTGAACATCTTTCCTTCTACACTTAGTGTTATTGATGTAATAACTTGATTGACTATCTCTAGTCATGACTCTTTTTACGGATATCTCATTGAAAGCTGCATACTCGCCTCCTACTTTTCCACTTGAGTTATCAAATAAAAGTTCAATACTACACTGCCCAGATGGCTTTCTTTGCTCAGATCCATTAAAAATAACATCTGACATTGAATCGCCTCTAAGATTTTTTGCTGAGAGTTCACCAAGCACCCATCTGACAGCATCAATAATATTAGATTTTCCACATCCATTTGGACCTACAACGGCTACCATATTTGTTGGGAAAGATATCCTCGTGGGATCCACGAAACTTTTGAAACCAGCCAATTTAATGTGCTTAAGCTGCATCAAAAAATATCAATAAATTAAATGTCTATTTTACCTTATTTAAGGGCTATTAACCATTGATTTGAAGGGATTTTATAGGTCACATTCACATCATTTTTGGACAATTTAAACAGTCTTTTTGCCTCAAAAATATCATCATTCTCACAAATTACTTTTGAGATAATTCGAAGGGTAGATTCATTCATAAATGCAGAAGATATATCAAATCCAGGTATTGGAGAATTAGCATTTGTAATCTTGTGAACAACTTCACTGGAGTTATTTTGTGAGATTGCTAAAGGAATAAGAGGTCCATCATTGATAAAAATCTTAAAGACAGAGTTTTCAATAGCGCATTTGGGTAGATCAGAAATATCTAATGTGATTGACGCAGAAGCAAATTGAGGAAATTTTTTATCTCTTAAAAGTGAAAAAAGAAAATAATAGGAGGTTTCATTACCAGATTGCATAAAATCTTCTTCAGCATATCTAAGAGTAAGTTCTGCAGCATCTAAATTATTTTCTTGAATGGACTTTCTTATAATCTCTTCAAACCATAAAACTAGCTCATCCTCAGGAGCATAGTTTCTTATTTTTTTTAAATCTGATGTTTTTAAAGCCTCGCCCGAAATTATCTTAGAATTCACTTCGCTAACAAGAATTATCTCCTTTGATGAGCCAATTACAGAGTATTTACTCAAAAAAAGGAAAGAGGGAATGAAAATAATTAATAAGCCAAAGAAAAGGACAAGCGATCTCGACCTATTCCCAATATTAAAAATATATAAAAAGAATGGCGCAGCAATTAAAAAAGAAATTATTAAACTCAATATCATCTTCTTCTCACTAGTAGGACACTAACAGCTATAAAGATCATAAAGATAGCAGGACTTAACCATAAAAATAAATTCTCTGAGAAGTCCGGCTCATACAATGAATCTTTTCCATATCGTTGAACAACATAATCTTTAATTTCTTGATCAGAGCGGCCCTCTTGAATGAGCTCATAAATCTTTCTCTTAAGGTCTTCAGATATTGGTGCATTGCTGCTTGATAATGAGCCACTCGTGCATTTTGGGCATCTAATCTCATTTATAATTTGGTAGTATCTAGCCTCATCTTCATCAGAATTAAAAATGAACAGAGATTCTCCAGCTGTATATACTGAAAAAATCATGGAGATAGCAATGAGCCTAATCATTATTAATTTGATTTATTTTTGATAAAAATTTAGAGCTCCAGACCTTCTGATTAACTTCACCGACATGATGTGAAATTATTCTACCTTTGTGAACTAAAAATGTTTCTGGAGCTCCTGTTACGCCTAAATCAAGTGCAAGCTCTCCATAATAATCATATAGAGAAAAAATATATGGATCTCCAAGCTTATTTAACCAGTCAGTAGCATTGTTCTTTTCATCCTTATAATTTAGTCCAATGATAGGAATTGTTTTTGATATCTCTTCTAAGAATGGATGCTCAACTCTGCAAGTTATGCACCAACTTGCCCAAACATTAAGCACAAAAAGATCTTCTAAATCCTCATTTGTAATCTTTTTTTCTAAATGAAGAGTCCTAAGAGTAAATTCAGGTAATGGAGTGTTGAGATCTGCTTGGGACTGGCTGTTGTTATCATTTCTTATTAAAGATGTAAAAAGAATAACGGCTGATAAAAATATAATTACTATTAAGGTTCTTAAAGTTGACTCAAACATAAATTTTTCTTCTAATTACTAAAACTGCGCCTAAGCTCATTATTATTGCAGAAATCCAAATCAATCTAACAAAATAGTTTTCTTGCACATTAACTATCCATTTACCATTAGATTGCTGCTCACCAATTGTTATATATATATCTTTAATGGGCTTTATGGATATATCTGATTCAGTTGTAATTTCACCTCTTACAAAATATTTTCTTTTTTCTGGATAAAGCTTAAAAGTATCATCTCCATTTGAAAAAAATAACGGGGAAGATATAAATTTTTATTTAGGTCCAAACTCACACATCGTTACATATCCAATTGGAGAAAATACCTTCAGCGCAACGTGCATCATTAAGTCTAGTGAATGGATAGAGGAATCTTGGGTATTAGAGGGAACTAAAGGTCAGTTCAAATCTGACTTTAAAGATTGGAATAGTGAATTATTAACTTATCTTGCAGATTCCAAGCTTTACAAATGGGGAATTTTCCAAAGGTCACCTTTAGAAAGCTTTTCGACTAATAATATATTCCTTTTAGGAGACAGTGCTCATGCAATGGTTCCGTTTTTAGGTCAAGGTTCCTGTTTAGCAATAGAGGACAGTTATTGCCTCGCAGAAATTTTAGATAAAAAAGAACTCACTGATGAAGCTAAAAAAATATTTGATGATTTGAGGCTATCGAGATGCAAAAATATCTATAAGAGATCACTTAGACAAGCTAAGCTAAATCACATTTCTAATCCACTATTAATCTTTTTAAGAAATAAACTTTTGAGTTATCTACCTATAGCAAATTTTATGGTTCGAGATATTCATAGCTATGATCTTGATGCAGAGCTAAAAAAAATTATCTAGTTACCTAGAACCTTGACCATCATCTATTTTGATACATGTACCTGTTACACATTCTGATGATGGAGATACCAAGAAGAGTAGGGTCGAATCCATTTGCTCAGGAAGTCCAATCCTCTTTCGAGGAAAAGCCTGACTAATATCTCCAACCCTTTCGATCATGCCATCCATCATTTCGGATGAAAAAGCTCCAGGCGCTATTGCATTGACATTGATATTTTTTGCAGACCATTCAACTGCCAAAGCTTCTGACATCCTAACAATAGCTCTTTTAGTTATGGAATATAAAGATGCTGCAGACTGTGGCGTTGTGTTGAAGGCAGCTATTGATGCAATATTCACCATCCTTCCAGGCATGTTTTTTTCAATTAATCTTTTTGCTACTTCTATAGAGAGCAGATAAGGCCCAGTTAAATTAGTGCCAATGACATTATCGATTAGTTCATCTGATTGTTTTATGGCCCATTGAGCATCAGGAACCCCAGCATTGTTAATCAAGGTATCGATGGTTCCCAACTCAGATTCGACCGATTGAACTGCAGCTCTGATACTTTCTCTATCAACCATATCAATCGGAATAACCGCGCATTCCCCTCCATCATTTTTTATTTCCTCAGCTAAAGCTTCTAACTTTTCAACCCTTCTAGCAGAAATTGCTACTTTGGCTCCGCATTTTGCTAATACTTTTGCAAACCTATATCCCAAACCTGAAGAAGCTCCTGTCACCAGAGCTACTTGGCCTGATAGGTCAATTGAAAAATTTGGTACCGTATTCTCCATCATTTACTCCTTTTTTTTCTTTATACTACATTAATTTACAATACATAAAGATAGGGGAGAGATCATTTATGCTTTGGGTTAAAACATTAATAGGAATCACCGTTCAAGCTTTATTTCTTGGACTTTTTATTTACTTGCCTGCGTGGACTTGGTATTGGGAAGATGCAATAACTTGGTTTAGTATTTTTTATTTCATGACTTTTTTTTCATGCATCTATTTGCTGATCTATAAGCCTGAAAGCTTAGAGGCAAGATTAAATATGCAACCCAGCAGTCAGCCAAGAGAAGATAAAATTGCAACTTTTATAATGGTTTTTGCTATAGCGATTGGACTAATTTTTTCTCCTTTAGATGCGTTTCATTTTCAAGTTACACCATCCTTCGAGGGCATTTTAAAAATAACAGGGTTAGGAATTTATGTAATCGGTTATCTAATTATACTAGCTTCGATGCTTGCTAATGAATTTGCAGAAATGACAGTAAATATTCAAGACGACAGGGGACAAAAAGTCATTGATACTGGAGTTTATGCTTATGTGCGACATCCAATGTATACAGGATTTATTTTTTTTATTTTAGGAACAAATCTTTGGCTAGGAACTTACCTTTCATTTGGTATCTCATTGATAGCTCTGACTATAGGTCTTTATTTCAGAATTCGCATAGAGGAAAAAACACTAATAAATGAATTGGACGGCTATCAAGATTATTTAAAAAAGGTAAAATTCAAAGTAATCCCGTTCATAATATGATTTCAAAACTAGAACATCCTTTAGAAATGTTATCAACAGAGGAAATTTCTCTGGCATATGAAATATATAAAACATCAGAGGATTATGATGAAGCAACTCATTTTAGTCAGATTTCTTTAGTGGAGCCTACAAAAGAGCTTTTAAAAGATTTTAAACCAGGCGATCCTTTTGAAAGGGAAGTAAAACTTATTGGAAGAGATTCAGTTCTCGACGGGGGTTTTGTAGCAACCATCAATCTGTCAAATAAAACTCTTAATGTCGAAAGAGTGTCAAATTCAGCACAAGTTCAATATACCGTCCAAGATATTTTTACAGCCATGACTCTTTTAAAAGAACATCCAGATTATCAAGCAGCTATGAAAAAAAGAGGCATTACCGATATGGAAAAGGTGCAAATCGATCCTTGGCCGGCTGGTGGTATTGTTCACGAAAACATCAAACAAGGACATAGGGCCCTTAAAGGCATATCCTTTTTTAAGGAAGATGCTGGAGATAATCCATATGCAAAACCTATTAACGGAGTAATCGGTCACGTTGATTTAACGCTTGGAGAAGTTGTCTGCGTTGAAGATCATGGAGTAGATCCTATTCCAGAAGCCAAATCAAATTACGACGCAGCATCACAAACAATCTTGAGAGATGAACCAAAAGAAATAAAAATCACTCAGCCCGATGGAGTTGGTTTCAGTGTTGATAGAAATAAAATATCTTGGGAAGGTTGGGATGTCAGAGTTTCTCTAACTCCCGATGAAGGAGTAGTGCTCCATGAACTCTCTTTGAATGATAGGCCGATCTTATTTCGGGCAGCTATGTCGGATATGGTTGTTCCCTATGGGTCTGCTGATCCCATGCACTCATGGAAAGCAGTCCATGACGGGACTGAATATGGTTTCGGAAGACTGTCAAATTCTCTTACGTTAGGTTGTGATTGTCTTGGGGAGACCCATTATTTCAATTCTAGTGGAATATCTTTTGATGGTTCGGTGGAAGTCATAGAAAATGCAATTTGCTTGCATGAAGAGGATTATGGGATTCAATGGAAGCATAATGATGGAATGGGGGCGCCTAACGAGGTGCGAAGATCCAGAAGGCTCGTAATCAGTTCGATTTCAACAATAGGTAATTATGATTACGGTTTATTTTGGTATCTATATTTGGATGGCACCATTGAAGCAGAGGTTAAACTAACCGGTATTGTTGGTATCAGCGCTTACAACGAAGATAAACATAACCCCAATCAAGACTTGAGAATTTCAAAGGAATTGGTCTCCCCAGTTCATCAACATCTTTTCTGCATGCGATTAGACTGGAATTTAGACGGAGGAAATAATCAATTATTTGAGAGTGAAATTGAGTTAATGCCCGAAGATGAAAACAACCTAAATGGAATGCAATTTCAATCCGTTTCTACTCACTTAAAAACTGAACATGAAGCTAAAAGAGATATTTCTCCAGCAACAAGCAGAGTATGGAAAGTAGTTAATCCGCAGAAAAAAAACGGCATGGGTCTGCCGGTTGCCTATAAATTACTACCAGGGAATACACCTAAAATGCTTGCGCGAGATGATTCTCCGCCAGCTAAAAGAGCCTCTTTTGGAAAACATAACCTTTGGGGGACGCCATTTAAAGACGGTGAGTACGCCGCAGGAGGAGCAAACTCAGTGATGCATTCTGGAGAAGGTGGTTTGGATGATATCACTTCTGGGGATAGGGATATAAGTAACTGTGACTTAGTAACTTGGTATACATTTGGAGTGACGCACGTACCAAGACCGGAGGACTGGCCGGTGATGCCTGTTGAATATTGTGGTTTCCATTTAATTCCAGTAGGTTTTTTTGACGAAAATCCAACAATTAACCTCCCGCCAAAATGCTCTGATAAGAGTGACAATTAATCAATTTATTAAACTTATATTTTTGTCATTTTTATTGACAACAAATTTGTATGCTAATGAACAAAATTCAGAATTTAATCCAAGTGCTGTCAGGGGATTTACGGCAAATGAACTTTCTGGAACAGTTTATGATTCAGTCACGAGACTTCCACTAGAGGGAGTAACTGTCCAGTTACTGTTCGATGGCTCCTTGGTTAATTCTGAGTGGCTTGATGCTGAAATTGGTGGTCCTAGTTCGCAAAATGTTGACCTGAATGGGGAATATAATTTCGTCATCAATGCGAGCGCTCCTTCAGGAATTTATACAATTAATTTAATTCCTCCATCAGGATATCAATTCCCGAGCAATCTAATACCTCCCATTGAAATTGTTTACGAACCTGATCTCGGAGGCGGTATTGAAGAAGTACAAACACAATCTACCCCTCCGCAGTCTAATGAAAATAGCACATATTTCCTGACTATTAATTTTCAAATTAATGAAGACAGTGCAAGTAGTTCAAATGGAGTAATTAATAATCATATTCCATTGGATAAAACCATTCCTCCTGAAATAAGTTCATCTCAATTATCTTCAAATAGAACAATATACATTGACGAAAATGTAAAAGAAGTTGATGACTTTTCGTCTAACGAAAATGTAACTTGGTCATTAGATGGAATTGATGCAAAACTTTTTCAAATCGACTCTGCATCAGGGCAGCTTTACTTCATAGATTATCCAAATTTTGAAATTCCATTAGATGAAGATAAGGACAATACTTACCTAGTCAGCGTTAAAGCAGAGGATGATTTTTCAAATATATCCATTTTGGAATTAAGAGTTATCGTCAGAGATGTGACAGATGATCTTCTAACACTTACAAAAGATCAGCTTGAGTTTATTCTTGATAAGGATCTAGCGTTAACGATAGATAGCCAACTCAGAGATCTTTCTCAAAACTCTAGAGATTCTCTTACAAGGCTTGGAACTCAACTGACAGAGGATTCATGCAAAAAAAACATCAAAGATCAGAATCATGGCTTTGATGACACTATCAACTCTAATTTACTTAAAAGTCTCGAAACAAAATCCTTTAAGGGTAATTTTTCCGATAAATTTTATAATTGTGAAAACGGGACAATAAATACTGTCTCAGGTGACTATTCACTAATCTTTGATAAAGAATTAGGTTCTCAAATTCTTTTATCTGGATCATCTAATGAAGATAAATATGTTTCAGATGATCATCTCATGGGTAGATCTTTGGGTGGCTATATAAAAAGAACAAATATTTCTCGTGGTAGCGGAGAAGGAAAGATAACTGGGCTAGGAGTAAATTTTGGTTTCTATGAAGCGTTAAAAGTAAATGATTTTTTTATAAATTATTATCTATCAGGTGGTGCCGGCTATCACAAGTCAAAAGTAAAAATTAAAAACACAGTTGAAGATATTAAAACATCTACAGGATATGGATATATTGCTTCCTATGCTGGTGCTGCTTTATCTGGAGTGATTGAGCAAAAAACATTTTCGCTTCGTTCAAGCTTAGGTCTTGATTTAGCCGTTGCTTCTTCGACATCACCAACAGTTCAAATGGAGCAGCTTGGGATTAAAGAGAAAGGCAAAATTGATTCACCTAGATATCGGGGCTCAAGATGGTTCTCAGAATATATTTTTGATTTAAAGGATTTTAAAAACGATAGCGAAAGTTTAGAAATAGCCCCAAGGTTATTCTGCGATGATACTTTTAAGTATTCTTCAAAAAATTGTGGGCTTGGTGCATATGTTTACTATAAATTCAAAGATAAAAAAGATAACAATTTGGCTGTAAGGTTTGATCATGAGCAAACAAACTTAACCCAAAGAACAAAATTTAGATTTTATCAAAATCTTAATATACCCGATGTATCTATGGATTCAGGAGCCAACTTAATGGTGGATAATTTTGGAAAAACACAGATAGAATATAATTTTAATTTCTATTTTCATTAAATTTTAGTCAAGGGGAAAATAAATGCTAGATTTAAGCTTAAAAGGGAAAAGAGCTGTTGTAACCGGCGCCAGCCTTGGTATTGGAGAGGCCGTCGTTAAAATGTTGAGTGACCACGGTGCATCCGTTACTTTTTGCGCAAGAAATAAAGATGCAATTAAAAATTTAACAGACTACAAATCAGAGAGTCCTGATTCAAAGATTAAAGGATTGATAGCTGATATGTCAGATGCCAAATCTACTGAAAATTTCATAAAAGAAACTTTGGAAGATGGACCCATTGATATCCTTGTAAATAATGTAGGTGCATCTCCATCAAGAAATTTTTTATATATGTCAGATCAAGATTGGCAGGATTTACATGAACTTAACTTGCTTTCTGCAGTAAGGTGCACAAGGTCATTCCTCCCTTACATGAGAGAGCAGAAATGGGGAAGAGTGATCATGATATCTAGCTCTGCAGGAAAATATCCTAGTGCTGCACTGATAGATTATGGAGCAACTAAATCAGCAATGATTTCTATTAGTAAATCTTTAGCAAAAAAATATGGAAGAGATGGAGTTTTAGTTAATTCAGTTTTACCTGGCCTTATTCATACAGCAATGTGGGAAAGAGCAGCTGGTGAGATTGCTGAGTCAACTGGAAGCAGTACTGAAGAAGTAATCAAGAAAAATGGTTTTTCTGTGCCCATTGGTAGGTACGGAACATCTGAAGAAGTTGCTGCTTTGGTTGTTTTTTTGTGCTCAAATGCAGCTTCATATATAAACGGATCAGCAATCGAAGTAGATGGTGGACAAGCGGGGCATATTTAAATGAGTGAACTTAACGATGATCAAAAAAGACTGGCGGATGCTCTTGAAGAGTTAAAAGAACATAATTTCATGAGAATCCACGAGTCCGCTTGGAAATTTTTGTATTACAACTTACTAAGGGGTTTGGCCATCGGGCTGGGATCTGTTGTAGGAGCAACTTTATTAGTAACTATTCTCATACAAATTCTTGCTCAAATAGAATTTATTCCTATTTTAGGCAACTATGCTCATCAGATTATTGAAATAATCGAGAGACTAGAAAAGAAAGGTTAATTACTTTCCTTCAAAAACAGGTTCTTTCTTTTCCACGAAAGCTATGACAGCATTTTTGTGATCATGAGTTTGACCGCAATGAATATGATGAGTTGCCTCTAAATCTAGACAATCATCCACATCACCATGCATAGCTCTATTAAGGTTTTCTTTCATGTATCTGAATGCAACAGCAGGCCCAGAGGCAAGTTTTTCTGCAATTTCTTTTGTTTTGAGCTCAAGATCATCCGGCTCAACTACCCAATTAGTTAAGCCAAGATCAAGAGCTTGATCAGCAGAAATCCTATCTGATAGAAAATATAATTCCCTTGCTTTTGCAGATCCAATAAGTTGGGTCATGAAATAGCTTCCTCCGTAATCGCCTGAAAAACCAACTTTGGCAAAGGCAGTTGTCATGAAAGCTTCAGAGGACATTATTCTGAGGTCACAAGACAAAGCATACGATAGTCCTGCTCCCGCTGCAGCTCCTGATAAAGAAGCGATAGTGGGCTTAGGCATCTTAAAAAGCTTTCCTGAGGTACCTCTTTGGTGATCTCGTTGTTTATGGATTGCTGCATCTATGGTGTTATCACCGACAGTTCCATCACCTCTGGAAGCCATTCCTTTAACATCTCCTCCTGCGCAAAAGCCTTTACCTGCACCTGTCAAAACAATGCATCTGACTTCGTTATCCAGTTCAAAAGCGGCAATAGTATCTTGCATGGCTTTGTTCATTTCTTGAGACATTGCATTTCTTGCCTCGGGACGATTCATCACAAGATATCCAACTCCATTTTCTTTTCTTGCTAATAAATCTTCTGTTCCAGTATCAATTGTTGTCATTTATTCCTCACTCCATTTTTATTTGTTATTCTACAAATATTATGAGGATAAGACAGTTAGTTTTTGTAGCAAAGGAAAGAGATGAATTAGCCCAACAAATTTGCAATCTATTTGAATTAAAAGAAACGTTCAATGATCCTGGAATTATTCATTTTGGGTTAGAAAATGTTCTCATTCCTTTAAATGACACTTTTATAGAAATCGTTACTCCAGTTCAAGAAAATACTACAGCAGAAAGATTTCTTGATAAAAGAGGAGGGGATGGAGGCTATATGGTTATTTTGGATGTAGATGATTTTGAGGCCGAGAAGAAAAGAGTTGAGGATGAAAATATATCTATTGTGTGGAATGCCGATAGAAAAGAAGAAAATATACATGCTAGAGCAATTCATCTTCATCCCAAAGAGACTGGTGGCGCTATTTTATCCTTAGATAAAATGATCCCAGAAGATGCATGGTTATGGGCAGGAACAAATTGGAGGAAAGATATTAGTTCATCCCTAGTCGACTGCCTCACAGGCGTTATCCTTCAATCAGATGATCCTGATAATCTATGTTCTAAATGGGAAAAAGCACTGGGCAAAACAAAATCTTCAAACGAGGTAGCCATCGAACTTAATAGTTCTAAAATATCTTTTTTAAAAAGTACTGATGGTAGAGGCGAAGGAGTAAACGCTTTTGTTATCAAGACTTCTAATAAAGGTGAAGTATTAAAGAGAGCTGACGAAATGAATCTTCTTACTGAAGGTGAAATTATGTTGGGTGGAGTAAAAATGATTCTAGAGGATTAAGGAAAATGGAATTAGATTACAGAGACCATTCATTGGTTGAACTTGCAAAAAAAGTTAATTCAAGAGAATTGAGCGCAGAAGAACTTATAAAAGCTTCCCTTAAAAATATTGAAGATGTGGATAAAGAGATTAATGCTTTTTGTTCTATAAATCCTGAACTATCCATTAAGGAAGCAAAAAAAGTAGACGAAAGGATTTCTAAAGGTGAGAACTTACCACTTGCAGGTTTAGCTTTAGGGGTAAAAGATTTGGAAGATGCAGAAGGTTACGTTACTGCTTATGGTTCTGACTTCCATACAAATGATCAACCAGCAAAAACAGATTCAATTCTTGTAAAAAGGCTTCGTGCTGCAGGAGCAATTGTTGTAGGAAAAACTAATACTCCTGAATTCGGTTATAAAGGAGTTACCGATAATGTTCCCTTTGGAGCTTCGAAAAATCCTTGGAATAAAGAATATACCCCAGGAGGGTCTTCTGGTGGATCATCGGCCGCTCTAGCTGCAGGCATGGTGCCAATTACTACTGGATCAGACGGAGGGGGGTCAATTAGAATCCCAGCAGCGTTATGCGGGTTGAGCGCAATAAAAACTTCGCAAGGTAGAGTTCCTAATGGTGGTCCAACACCTCCTGGTTCTGGCATTTTAACTGTTAAAGGTCCGATGACTAATAAAATTGATGAAGCAGCCTACTCATTGGATAACTGTATTGGTCCTGAGTCTTCTGATATTTTTTCATTACCTAAACCTAAAGAAAGTTGGTATGAAAATTTAAATGCCGATCTTCCAGAAAGGATTATTTGGACTTCTACTTTTGGTTTCGCAGATGTTGATAAAGAAATTAAAGAAAAATGTGAAGAAGCAATTTCCAAAATAGAATCAGCGGGTTGTGAAGTCATTCGGGATGAAGAAATATGGAAGGAAGATCCCGTTAGTTCTTGGTTAGTTTTCTGGACTGGGGCAAGAGGAAGGGCTCAAGGACATCTCAGAGGAACTCCAGACTGGGAAAGAATTGATGCAGATCTAAGACCACAAATTGAATGGGGTATGGATAATTTTAGTGCAGCAGATTACGCAGCTGCTTTCGACCAATGTCATTATCTGAGCCTTAAACTTGAGGAAAGATTTCAAAAAGCTCCCTTAATTCTTTCACCAGCAACATGCGGGTTAACACCAAAAATATACGAACAAGGAATTGTTAATGGCGAAGAAACACCTGCCTGGGTTGCTTTTACTTACGGAATTAACATGACTAGAAATCCAGCTGGAACCTTTCCAATCGGTTTAAGTACTCAAGGCTTACCCATAGGTATACAAGTCATAGGTTCTCAGCAAGATGATTTGGGAGTTCTTCAAGGCATTAAGAATTTTGAAAATATAATGAACTTCAATATTAAGGCTTCATAAATAATGTCCAATCATTCTGCTTACAGAACATTTGTAGATAGGCTATCGAAGACTAAAGACTCTGTAAGAGAAAAATCTACAAAGAAGAGAAAAAGTTTAGGTCTTCGAACTGCCAGAGAGAATCTTGATGATCTAGTAGATCCCGGGAGCTTTCTTGAATTTGGAGCTTTTGCAGTTGCTGCGCAAAGGAATAGAAGAGATTATGAAGAGTTACAACTTGAGACTTCTGCCGATGGCATACTTACAGGATTTTGTAATATCAATGAGGATGAGGTGGGAGAAGATAATTCTCACGCAGCAGCAATAATTTATGATTATTCTGTCTTAGCAGGCTCCCAAGGTTTTTTTCATCATCAAAAACTAGATAGGATTTGTGAAAAAGCTGAAGAATTTTCTTTACCTGTCGTAATTTTTACAGAAGGTGGAGGAGGTAGACCTGGAGATACAGATGTCACTACTCAGATAGCTGGGCTTCATATTCCTTCATTTTCTACTTGGGCAAGACTAACTGGAAAATGTTTAAAAATTGCAGTCAATAATGGTTATTGCTTTGCAGGAAATGCAGTCCTTTTTGGATGTTCGGACTTTATGATTGCAACCAAACAATCCTGGATTGGTATGGCTGGACCAGCAATGATTGAAGGAGGAGGACTAGGAGTCTATGATCCCAAAGAAATAGGCCCCGCCGAAGAACAATACAAAAATGGAGTTCTTGATTATCTAGCTGAAGATGAAAAAGAAGCAACTTTTATTGCAAAAAAACTTCTTTCTTATTTTCAAGGTAATTTGTCTGATTGGTCTATTGATGACCAAACCAAACTAAGAGACATAATTCCTGAAGATCGACGATGGGCATATCCTGCAAGAGATGTAATAGAAATTCTTTCAGATAGAGACTCTTTTTTGGAGCTTAGAAAAGTTTATGGACGAAGTGTTATCACTGGGTTCATAAGAATTGAAGGCAAACCATTTGGCCTTGTAGCAAGCGATTGCCAGCAACTTGGAGGAGCAGTAGATTCCGAGGCAGCTGAAAAAGCAGCTGCATTCATTGAAATATGTAACGCACATAATTTACCAATTTTATCTTTGGTTGATACCCCAGGATTTATGGTAGGCCCTGATAGTGAGCTTGAAGGTTCCGTCAGGAGAATGGCAACGCTCCTAGTATCCGGGGCAAAAATAACTTCTCCACATATAGCAATTTTCTTAAGAAAAGGTTACGGGTTAGGAGCACAGGCAATGGTTGGGGGTAGTTTTCATGATCCCATTTACACTGCTTCTTGGCCTACAGGAGAATTCGGAGGAATGGGGCTAGAAGGAGCTGTAAAGCTAGGATTCAGGAAAGAACTCGAAGCAGAAACAGATCCAAAGAAAAAAGAAGATCTCTATAATAAATTAGTTGAGAGATCTTACGAGAAAGGTAAGGCTATAGAAGCTGCTGCACATTTAGAAATTGATGCTGTAATAGATCCTGCTGATACTAGGAAGGTGATATTGAAGGCCTTAAAGAATAAATTTATTTAACCTTATCTTCGGTATGCCTTTCACCGTTGAACACAGCCGCAAATTCTAGAAGTTCATCTGACTCATTGAAAACTCTATGGAATGCTCCATCCGGAACAGGAATTACATCCCCTTTGTTAACTTCAAATTTATGGTCATTTATTTGCATGATCCCAGTCCCAGAAGTAAAAACATACACTTCTTCTTGACCATCATGACTATGACCACTAGTGGCTTTATGCGGATTTAATTTGGTAATGCTTGGAACAAGTTTGTTTAATTCCTTGTTATCCAAAACGACGTATCTGTCGTCTTCTTTTACTACATACCAATTACTTTTATTCATAAACTCATTATACTAAATTTACAGAAGATAACAGAGAACTAAAATTGAATGTCGGATAATTTATTATTGAAAGGCTTAAAAGTCATTGATGCAGGAAGCTTTATTGCTGGACCAGTTTCAACAACCATTCTTTCTGATTTTGGAGCTGAAGTGATTAAAATCGAGCCGCCCAAAATAGGAGATAGTCTTAGACATCTCATAGAAAGAACAAAAAGAGTCAATCCAAGCGCCGAAGAAGATTATTGTTGGCAACTCACTTCTAGAAATAAGAAAAGTTTAGCCTTAGATTTAGGCTCAGCAAAAGGCCAAGAAATACTCCACAAACTCATCAAAGAAGCAGATGTTTTTGTAACTAATATGCCTCAAAGGATCAGAGAAAAATTAAAAATCAACTCCTCTGATTTATTGCCATTAAACGAAAGATTAATATATGGATCTCTTACTGGTTACGGCGAAAAAGGCCCTGATTCACACAGAACTGCCTTTGATACAATGGCTTGGTGGGCAAGAAGCGGTTTAATGGATATAGTTAGACCTTCCGAGAATTCTCCCCCTGCAAATCCTCCCATTGGAATGGGCGATCAACCCACAGGCGTAGCGCTATTCGCTAGCATAATGACGGCACTCTACCGTAGAGAAAAGACTGGTAAGGGAGGCGAAGTACATACTTCTTTGATGGCAAATGGAGCGTGGTCCAATGGATCATTTATCCAGGCTGGATTATTTGGAGCACAGTTTCCTGATAGAAAAGAACCATCTCCACTCCATCCATTTGGAGGCAGATACAAAACTAAAGATAATAGATATCTGATTCTTGCAATTATCGATGCAAATAAGGAATGGCCGAAATTATTAAAAGCTCTTGATATTGAATATTTTAACGAGGATCCTAGATTTTCATCTTTCAAAAAAATGAATGAGAACTTTATGATCTTATATGAGGAACTCGAAAAGATATTTATACAATATTCATTAAAAGAAATTACTGAAAAATTAAGGTTCTCAGAAGTTACTTTTGGTATCCTAAGTCATTCAAATGATCACTCTAAAGATCAACAATTCATCGAAACTGAAGTATTAGTTAAATTTGATGAAGGTAGTTTTGATGAGGATTTCTTCACAGTAAACAGTCCTATTTTTTTAGAAAATGAATCAAAAAAAATTCCTACGAAAGCTCCGAAGCTGGGAGAGCACACGAAGGAAATACTCTCGTCTTTAGGTCAAGATGAAGAAGAGATAGCTCAGCTGAAACAAGATGGTATTATTGATTATTAATTCTTTGATTTTAAAAAATATGCGTTTTATTCTCTTTTTTCTACCCTTAATTAGCATCTCAGTTTATTCAATGGATATTAAAATCTCGAAAAATATCTGGGAATTTACACCTGATGGTGTGATGGGAGGTAAATCAAAAGGTTCAATACAATTTCTAAATACGGAAGGTTTTGACTACATTTCTTTCAGAGGAAATGTCAATACAGATGGCGGCGGATTTCTTATGTTCAGATCCAAAATAGATAAAAAGGATTTAAAAGAATTTTCAAAGATAAGTTTTTTGGCTAGAGGAAATGATGAAAAATACTATTTTCATATTAAGTCGAGGGGGCAAGTTTTACCGTGGGTCAGACATCTTAAAGAATTCAAAGTTGGAAAAGATTGGAAAGAATACGTTTTAAATATTGAAGACTTTGTTGGGTACAGTAATAGTAGGACTTTCAATAAATCAATAAATCCAAAAAAAATAAAACTTCTTGGGATTGAAGCTTATGGGAGAGATCACGAGGTAGAGCTAGATATAGCAAAAATAAAAATTTTCTAATTATGATTACAAAAGCCGACGATTTTCCAATCCATCAGATTTCAAAACCAGTTGCTGAAACAGGAACCGAAAGAAATTTTTATGATAGATATTTTTTTAATGGATATTCAAAAGATGAGGACATTTACTTCGGTGCTGTTTTGTGTGTATATCCAAATCTTAATATTATGGATGGCTCATTTACTCTTGCATATGAAGGTAAACAATATAATTCGAGGGTGTCTAGGTATCTGAACTTAGAACGTCTTGACACCAGGGTAGGTCCTCTAAGCGTAGAGGTAATAGAGCCACTTAATAAACTCAAAGTCACACTCGCTGACGTAGAAAACGACCTAGACGTTTCCATAGAATTTACAAGTAGATTTGCTCCTATGAGAGAACCCCAAATGCAACTTTTCAACGGACCAAGAATGATTATGGATACATGCAGAATGACGCAGCAAGGATCATGGTCTGGAAAAATTGTTCATAATAAAAAAGAGATTAGTCTTGATAATGATTCTTTTATAGGAACAAGGGATAGATCTTGGGGCGTTAGGCCCGTTGGAGCTTACGATAGTCAACCAATGGTTCCTTTTTCAATGCCACAGTTTTATTGGTTATGGGCTCCAATTCACTTTGATGATTCAGCAGCACATATTTATTTTGTCGAAGACGAGAAGGGTAATGCCAGCTCAACGATTGCTATTGCACAAGGTCCTGAGTACGAAGATGAATTCATAATTCAAGACATTAAAAAATCTGTTTCTTATCATCCTGGTACCAGAAGAGTAAAAAAAATGGAGATATCTGGAACAGATGATCAAGCTAAACCCATAACAATTTCAATTGATTGTGGTATGCAAGTTTTTATGTGTGGCTTAGGTTATATGCACCCTGAGTGGGGTCACGGACATGATAAAGGAGAATTAGCCTCTTATTTTGATGATTATGATTTAAATGATGACCCTGGAGATCCACCCTTTCTGCATGTGCAATCTGTTTCAAATGTGACGATGAAGATAGGAGATAAAAGTAAGATAGGTCGGGGTGTTCTAGAGCAACTCATATTGGGTCCCCACGAACCGAGTGGCTTTAAAGATCTCTTTGATAAACCCTAATGCCAGTCTCAACTGAGAAGGATTTTCAATCTAAGATTGAAAAACTCGAAAATTGGCTTGCCTCTAAAGAAGGCCCCCTCAAATTAACTCCTCATGAGTCGTCGATGGCTTCAGGTTTTTCCAATGAAACTTTTGTTTTTGATTTAGAGAAGGAGGATTCAGAGGAGACCCTGGTTTTAAGACTCGAACCAACGGAATATCAAGTTTTTCCAAATTACGACTTGCCCATGCAAGCATCAATAATGAAGGTTTTGAGAGGAAAGAATATGCTCACTCCTGAAGTTATTTATGAAAATTATGACGATAATATTTTAGGTTCTGGTTTTTATATTATGAAAAGCATCAATGGCTCTGCTCCTAGTGATAATCCTCCGTATCATATGGATATGGAAGGAATGATGGGAAGGGCTTCTCCAACTGAAAGACATAAGGTGTGGTTGGAATGGCTTGATCATTTATCGCATTTCCATAATTTAGAATTTTCGAGTGATGAATTGAGGGATTGCAAAATTAACACAGAGGAAGATCCTTTGGGAATGCATTTAGACTATTATCAAAGTTTTTTGAATTGGGGCATGGAAGGCGAACCTCATGAAATTTGTTCAAATGCTCTAGATTGGCTTGTTAAAAATAAACCGCCTCTTCAAAAACAAACTTTGTGTTGGGGCGATGCTAGACCTGGAAATGTTCTTTATGAAAATTTTTCAGCAAAAGCCTTGCTTGATTGGGAAATGGCTAATTTTGGCGATCCTTTAATGGATTTAGCATGGGGATTTGCAATAGATGATGCAAATAGTCTGGCGTTGAATGTTCCAAAATTAGAAGGAACTATGGATGAAGAAGAGGGTAGGACAATCTGGGAAAATAAAACAGGGTTATCATCCGAATTTTTTGCTTACTATCGGATATTAGCTTTATTTAAGTTTTCAGTAATTATGGTAAGAGTTGCAAAACGACTAATATTTAATGAGATAATGCCATTAGATTCTGATTTTCATGTTAATAATCACGTTGTGGCTTTTTTAGATAAGGAATTAAATGAAAATAATTAAAGAAAAAGAGATTTTTCCAGTCAATGCACAAGCGATATGGGATATTATTTCTGATCCAACAAATTCAAGTTGGGTGCCTACCGTTGAAGAGATTTCTTTAGACGGGGACGTCAGATCCTTCTCTATGGAGGGCATGGGAGAGCTAAAAGAAAAAATTTTAAAAATTGATCACGATAATAAAATTTTTCAGTACTCTGCTATTCAAACTCCTGCTCCAATCGAGCATCATTTAGCAACCATACAGATAAGTCCTTTAGATAATGATAATTGTGAATTCTCTTGGACAACAGAAATTGAACCTGAGATCTTCGCCGAAGGAATTCATCAAGGGATGCTTATTTCTCTCAAAGAGCTTAAAAAAATATTTCCTTGATGGCAGGCTTTTCGGATGCATTTTTTATGCAAAAAGCCCTTGAACAAGCTAATTTAGCTTATGAAAAAGATGAAGTGCCAGTTGGGGCTATATTAGTTAAAAATAATGAAGTTTTATCTGCAGCGCATAATTTATCAATCACAAAAAACGATCCTTCTGCTCACGCAGAAATTTTATGTTTGAAAGAGGCAGGAAAGGTTCTTAATAATTACCGCCTTTTAGGAACAACATTGTATGTGACTCTTGAGCCTTGCATGATGTGTGCCGGCGCAATTTTACATGCAAGAATTAGCAGGTTGGTGTACGCAACCTCAGATGAAAAAACAGGATTCATAAATTCAAGAAATAATTTAGATGAAAATGGATGGTTGAACCATAAGTTAGATATCAGTTCCGGGATACTTGATAGAGAGTGCTCAAAGCTAATTAAAAACTTTTTTAAAGATAAAAGATCTAAATATTAAACTTTGTCCAAACTGGTGCGTGATCAGAAGGTTTTTCCATTCCCCTAATTTCATAATCGATTTCAGAAGAACTAATTAAATCTTTTAAGCTTTTAGTAACCCATAAGTGATCAATTCTTAGACCCCTTTTTGGATTGTCATCGAAACCCCTGCTTCTGTAATCAAACCAACTAAAAGTGTTGTTTTCTTCAGGATAGAGGCATCTGTAGGAGTCATATAAGCCAAAATCTTTCAAATTTTCTAGCCATTCTCTTTCTTCAGGAAGAAAACTGCACTTTCCAGTCTGCAGCCATCTTTTTCTATTATTTTCTCCAATTCCAATATCAATATCTTCAGGTGAAATATTAAGATCTCCCATTACAATTAAATGACTTTCAGGATCAAAATCTTTTTTAAGATAAGTTATGAGATCTTTATAAAATTTTTCTTTGTAGGGGAATTTAATTGGATGATCTCTGCTTTCTCCTTGAGGAAAATATCCATTAAATACAAACAAGGGACCTTTTTTTGTCTTATATTCTAGCCATACAAGTCTGCATTGAGCATCCTCAGGATCTGTTGGCATTCCAATGCCATGATTTATAGGTTTATTTTTGGACATCAAGCAAACTCCGTAATGACCTTTTTGACCATTAATGATCACTTCATAGCCTAAATTTTTAATAGTCTCGAGAGGAAAATTTTCATTATCAACTTTGGTTTCTTGGAGACCAATAATATCTGGTGAGTGCTTGTCTATTAATTTTTCCAGTTGATGAATTCTGGCTCTAATTCCATTGACGTTAAAAGATACTATTTTCAATTTAGTTAGAATTTACTGTTAATAAGTTAGTGCTTTGATCAGCATTAAACTCTATTTGATCTATTAAAATCTTTGCTGCTTCCTTAAGAACCAGATCATTAAACTTCTTATTTCTTTCTTCATCATCTGCATCTAGATATTCATCAAAATTTTTAAATGGCTGTAAGTCCAAATTTATCCTTAATTCATTTTCTAGAGATAATAAATTACTTTCGTATTGATTTTGCTCATCAATTCTCTTAGCCAGATCAAGATCAATAAATTCTCTTGAATCTCTATCCTCAGAAAGACTGTTTTTCTTATCAACATAAGAAGTTAAAAAATTAGCGTTATTCCTATTTTTTGAGTTTGTATCTGTTCTTTTTATGTTTTTAACTTGTCTAAAGTCTGTCACTCTAAGGGGTTTTATGAAATCCTCTTCAAGAGAATTATCGTAAGAACTTTCTCCAACTTCTTGGCTATTAAAAACAAAGGGCAATTCAATATCAGGAGTGACGCCTTTATTTTGAGTACTTTCCCCAGTAACTCGATAGAATTTTTGTTCAGTATACTTTAGTTGTCCATAAGGCAGTTCTCTCAATCTTTGCACAGTACCTTTACCAAATGTTTGACTTCCAACAACCAAGCCTCTTCCGTAATCTTGAATTGCGCCCGCTAATATCTCAGATGCTGAAGCAGACATTTTATCAACCAATATTAACACCGGCCCTGAGTAGTTTTGGATACCAATAGAGTGGCCCAGAGGGTATATGGAGCCATTTGAGGTCATCACCTGAAGTACATTGCCTCTTCCTAGGAATATTTTTGCAAGGCTGTAGGCCTCATATAAAGATCCTCCTCCATTACCTCTTAGGTCTAGAATCACACCATCAGAATTTTCATTATCTATTTCCTTAATAAGTTTTTTAACATCTCTTGTTGCGCTACGATAATTAAACCTATTTTTCTGATATCCCTCAAAGTCCATATAAAATGCAGGCAAGTCGATAACTCCAAACTTATAGGATTTTTCATTATCACTGACTTCGATAATTTGTTTTTTAGCAGCTTGATCTTCTAATTTCACAAGATCTCTTTTTATTTCAATAACTTTCCCATCCGCTTCAGCAGGAGAAGATGACGGAAGAATTTCTAATTTTACTATTGTTCCTTTAGGCCCTCTTATAAGTTTTACTACTTCATCTACTCTCCAATCTCTTACATCAACTATTTGACTATCTTCTCTTGAGCCAACACCCACAATTTGATCATTATTCTTTATTAATCCTGACTTGATTGCAGGACCTCCTTTTATAAGTTTTGTGATTTTGGTAATTCCATCATCTGAGGTAAGCATCGCACCAATGCCTTCTAGAGATAAACTCATGTTGATCTCAAAATCCTCTGTCACTCTAGGAGACATATAATTTGAATGAGGATCATATAAGGAGGTTTTTGAATTCATTATCCAAGAAAATAAATCATCTTCAGTAAGCTGCTCTAGATTTTTTAATCTTCTATTTAATCTTTTTTTAAGTTTATTGACTGATTTTTCAAATTCTTCTTCCTTAATCATTATTGAGATTAATTCACTCTTAGCCAAAGATTCATAATAATTTTTTATCATCGATAAAGAATTAAATCTTTCTTGATCTTCTCTATTTCGGTGAATTCTCTCCGAGCTAAATAAATCAATTTCATTAAGTTCATTGATATGTTGACTTTGATGGGCAAGAAGAGTTTTGTATCGTTTTTTGTAATCATTAAGAATATCAAAACCAATCTCTAATAATTCTTCATCACCGAGATCAAAATTGGTTTTAGACAAGGAAATATAGTTATCAACCTCCTCATCGGTAAAAATCAAATTTTGTTGATCTATATTTGAAATTAATTCCTCTATGACGTCAGAGTTTTCAAAAGTGGTATTTTTAAAAAAGTGATGTTCGCCAAGGATCTTGTCAACTTCATTCAAAGTATCTACGTAAAGGGAAGATTTTTCCTGCGCAAATACTGGCAGTATTGCAGTGAGAAAAAAAACAGTAAAAACCAATAAACGCTCAGGAACCATATTTAAAATTTATTTTCATTGATTAGTTTATCTTTTTT
>LUMT01000219.1_pt1 | contig 31117 bp, 37 predicted proteins | sample 729741 | NCBI WGS metagenome assembly LUMT01 (sample SAMN03860299, study PRJNA289734) | marine metagenome | biome: seawater column; feature: ocean; material: water; isolation source: Red Sea water column Station 192 - depth 50m | place: Saudi Arabia: Red Sea | collected 2011-10-15 | depth 50 m
AGAAAAATTTAAAGAAGCATCTGAAGCATATCATGTACTATCCAATTCAGAGAGAAAACAAAATTATGATAATTTTGGTCATGCAGCTTTTGAAAATGGGGGTGGTGGAAGAGGTGGATTCGGAAATTTTGATTTTTCAAATCATTTCTCTGATATTTTTGAAGACTTTTTTGGAGAGGGTTTTGGTGGAGGTCGTAGATCTAGAAGATCAAATAATAGAGGGTCGGATTTAAGATATGATTTATCAATATCTTTGGAAGAGGCTTTTTCTGGAAAGAAACAAGACATAAAATTCTCTACATCTGAGAAATGTGATACTTGTAGTGGGTCAGGTTCAAAACCAGGTCATCAAGCTGGGGCATGCTCAATGTGTGGTGGTCATGGTCAAGTAAGATCAAGCCAAGGATTTTTTACGGTCCAACAAACATGTCCTCAATGTGCTGGTGCGGGAGAGGAAATTACTCATCCTTGCTCAAGTTGTAATGGTCAAGGTAAAAAACAAGCTTCAAAAAGATTGTCAGTTACTATTCCAAAAGGTGTAGATGACGGAACAAGAATAAGACTTTCAGGAAAAGGTGAAGCTGGGTCAAGAGGCGGAAGTAGTGGCGATTTATACTTATTCATCAATGTTCACTCCCATGACTTATTTAAAAGGTCAGATGAAAACTTATTTTTTGAATGTCCAGTCTCTATAGCAGATGCTGCTCTAGGTACTTCAATTGAAATTCCAACAATTGACGGTGGTAAAGCAAAAATTAAAATTCCAGCAGGAACTCAAAGTGGTAAACAATTTAGATTAAGAGGTAAAGGTATGCCTTATATGAGAGGAAACGATTTTGGAGATCTTTATGTGCAAGTCAATACGGAAGTCCCAATATCTCTAAATAAAGATCAGAGAGAACTACTTGAAAAATTTAGAGAAATTGAAAATGAAAAATCTAACCCAAGTATTAAAAAATTCTTTCAAAAAGCCAAAAGTTTTTGGAAAAACTAGCCAATAGTGCTAATCTAGATACATACAATGGGTAAAATTAATCTAGCAATAACGGGATGCATGGGAAGAATGGGTCAACAACTCATTAAATCTGCTAATAAAGATCGATCAATAAAATTAGTTGCTCTTACGGAAAATAGACTGATTAAAAAAAAAATTAGTGGTATTAGTCTTGGTTTAAATACCGAAAAAACTTTAAGTAAAGCAAATGTAATAATCGATTTTACTATTCCTAATTGTACATTTGAAGTTCTAAAAATCGCCAGTAAATTAAAAAAAAGAGTAGTTATAGGTACAACAGGTTTTACAAAAAAAGAGGAAAATTTAATAAAAAAATTCTCAAAAATGATACCAATTTTAAAGGCAGGTAATATGAGCCTTGGAATTAATTTATTAATGTATCTTACAGAAATTACATCTGCATCACTGGGAAGTAATTATTTAAGTAAAGTTTTTGAAGTTCATCACAAACATAAGAAAGATCATCCTTCTGGAACAGCTTTAATGCTTGGAAGGGGAATTGCTGTTGGAAAAAATAAAGACTTTTACAAAATGATGGGAAAAAAATTCTTAAATAAGAAAAAATTTCCTTACGGAAAAAAAATTAATTTCAATTCAATTAGAAAAGATGAGATTATAGGTGAACACGAAGTTACTTTTTCAAGTGGAAAAGAAATTATAAAACTAAACCATGAGGCTTTCGATAGAGCTTTATATTCAGAAGGTGCAATAACTGCTGCTAAATGGCTGATAAATAAAAAACCAGGCCTTTATTCAATGAGAAATCTTCTGAATTTCAAATAATGAGTGAAGTACAGAGAGCCAAAATAGTTTTAAAGATTCTCAATAAAATTTATCCAACGACACCTATACCATTAAAGCATAGAAATATATTTACACTTTTAATATCAGTACTTCTTTCAGCTCAATGCACAGACGTAAATGTTAACAATGTTACAAGAAATATTTACCCAAAATATAATAAACCTGAGCATTTTGTTAAGCTTGGAAGAAAAAAAATAGAAAAACTGATAAGAAGTATAGGTATTTTTAGAATTAAAGCTAAAAGTGTTTATAATCTTTCAAAGACTTTGGTGGAAAAATATAATGGAAAAGTTCCTAAGACTTTTGAAGAATTAGAGGAATTGCCTGGAGTTGGACATAAAACTGCAAGTGTGGTTATGTCTCAAGGTTTTGGTTATCCGGCATTTCCTATTGATACACACATACATAGGCTTGCACAAAGATGGGGTTTAACTAATGGTAAAAATGTTATCCAAACTGAAAAAGATTTAAAACGGTTATTTCCTAAAAAATATTGGAACAAACTACACCTTCAAATAATTTACTACGGAAGAGAATATTGTAAAGCAAGAGAATGTTACGGTATTTCTTGTAAAATTTGTACTTCTTGTTATCCTAAAAGAAAAATAACTTAACAAAAGGTACAATGAAGCTTATTTTTGATAATGAGGAATTTCAATCAATGCTATCAAATCTAAATATTGAAAAAACTATATCAGGTGGATCAGTGGCAAATTCAGTGGTCGGCCTATCTCAACTAGGAAATAAAGTGGGGTTTATTGGCAAAGTAAGTGATGATGATTTAGGAAGTAAATACGAAGTTGGTTTAAAGTCTGAAAATGTTGAATATTTGTATAATAAAAAGAAAGAAAAACTTCCAACAGGAACTTGTTTAATTTTAGTAACACCAGACTCTGAACGAACAATGTGTACGTTCCTTGGTACTGCGGGTAAAATTAATGAAAAAGATGTTAATTCAGAAGTAGTGAAAAAATCAGAAATGATTTTACTTGAAGGATACTTATGGGACGAAGGAGAGCCAAAAAAGGCATTTGAAAAAGCTATTAACAATGCGAATAAGGTTGCTATGTCTTTATCAGATCAATTCTGTGTTGATAGACATAAATCACATTTTTTAAATTTAGTAAAAAATAAATTAGATATAACTTTTGCAAATGAACAAGAAATAATGTCATTGATTGATACTAAAAATTTTAAAGATGTAATTGAGTTTGGAAAAAGTTTAAAAAAACTACTTGTTGTTACTAGAGGAGAAAAGGGAGCAGTTGCAATATTCGGTAACGAAGTAACAGAAAATGGTATTGAAAAAAATTTAAAAATAAAAGATCTTACTGGAGCAGGTGATTTATTTGCAGCAGGTTTTTTGCATGCTTATATAAATAATTCTAGTCCAGCAGAATGTCTAGATAAAGGTAGGGAGATGTCTTCAAAAGTGATACAACAGATCGGTGCTAGACTTTAGTATTTTTTCTACTAAAACTTCCTTTTCCTTTTTTCGGTTTAAAAATTTTTTGTTTATATTTTTGCGAAAATAATTCTTTTGCAAATTTATTTTTTTTCGTTTTCAATTTTGTAACCATTTTTCAAACTGACAATAAATGATTTATCATTAAACTTTTTTTCTACCTTTTTTCTTAATCTATAAACATGTGTTTCTACAGTATGTGTTTCTAGTTTTGATTTATATCCCCAAACTTCGGATTGTAGTTTACTTATAGGCACTGGCACTATTGAATTATTTAAGAAACTTATAATTTTCATTTCTTTTTCTGTTAGTTGGAGCGACCTATTTTCAAAATTCATAACTCTAGAATTTAAATTAATATAATATTTTCCAGTTTTAATATTATTTTGTTGATTAAATTTGTTTTTCAAAAACTGAATATTTACTATTTCAATAAATTTTTGAATATTTATTGGAAATTCCTCAATTTTTATCTGGTTTTGAAAAATATCATGTTTTTTTTGCGAAATTATCAAATAGTTAGTTTGATTAAAATTTTTTTCAAAATCATTTTTTTCAAAATGTTTAATATTAAAATTCAAATTACTTTTAATTTCATCTAATATATTAAACAAAACTGGGAACCTATAAATAATTAAGAATTGGTTTATAATCATTTCTATACCATATGACAATTATTGTTAAAAATAAAGATACACTAATATTTGATGATTTTAAGTTCAAATGTTGTGTTGGAAAAAATGGATTTTCAAAAAATAAAATTGAAGGTGATAAAAAAACACCAATTGGTACTTTTGATTTAGAGCATTTGTATCTGAGAAAAGATAAAAAAAAAAAACCTGATACAAAATTAAGAGTAATAAATATAAACAAAAATATGGGCTGGTGTGATGATGTAAGGTCTAAAGATAAATATAATAAATTGATAAATATAAAGACAATGTTGAAATGTGAAAAATTATTTAGACATGATTATAAGTATGATTTTTTTATTCCAATAAAATATAATTGGAAAAATATTAAACTTGGTAAGGGGAGTGCAATTTTTTTACATCTTACAAAAAGTTTTAAACCTACAGCAGGCTGTATCGGTATTTCAGAAAAAGATTTTTTAATAATATTAAAATTAATAAATAGAAAAACTAAAATACAAATTCTTTAAACTCTTTGTCCAAAAATTTTTGATCCAATTCTTACGAAAGTAGCATTGTATTCTATAGCATCTAAATAATCTGATGACATTCCCATGCTTAGTTCATTCAGATTTAGTTTTTTATTTAATTCATTCATAAGTTTAAAGTATTTTTTTGGATCTTCATTTAATGGTGGAATACACATCAGTCCTATTATATCTAGATTTAAATTTTTACAATAGCTATAAAAATTTAATAAATTATCTATTGCAACACCTGACTTTTGATTCTCATTCCCAACATTAACTTGAACAAACAGCTTTGTTTTTATATCTAATTCGTTTTGGATTTTACTAATTTTGTCTGCAAGTTTTTTGTTATCCAAAGAGTGAATATAATCAAATATTTTAACAGCCAATTTAACCTTGTTAGTTTGAAGTTTACCAATTAAATGTAACTTTATTTTTTTATTATGACTTTTTATTTTTGTCCATTTTTCAACTGCTTCTTGAACTTTATTTTCTCCATAATGGAGATGCCCTTGATTTATTAAGGGCAGTATATGATCTAAATTAAAAGTTTTAGAAACTGCTATAATCTCAGCAGATTTTGATAAATTCTTGTTTAAATCAAAGTTATTCTTAACTTTTTCTTTAATTTTAAGTAAGTTTTCCACTGTTTCATGCATAAAAAAAAACCAGATAAATATTATTTTATAAAGCGTTTTAAAAAAAATAACATCGATAAATTAGATAATAATACAGGAGTTATTTATAGAAATTATGAAGATAAATTAGATATAAAGGATGTCATAAAGGCAAAAAAATATTGTTTAAAAAAAAAATTAAAATTTTATTTATCTAATAACTATAAAATTGCTTTAAAATTAAATCTTGATGGAGCATACATTCCATCGTTTAATAAGGATTTTAGACATTTAAATTATTATAAAAAATTAAGATTTAAAATTCTTGGATCAGCACATAATATTAAAGAAATTAGGTTAAAAGAATCTCAGGGTGTAAGTTTTATCTTCATTTCATCGATATTTAAAAAGAATAAAAATTTTCTAGGGATTTATAATTTTGTCAAACTTAAGAATTTAACAAACAGAAAAGTTATTGCTTTAGGAGGAATTTCAAAATTTAATAAAAAAAAATTAAATTTATTTGAATTAGATGGTTTTAGCGGAATATCATACTTCGAATAAAAAAAAGGCCCCTTAAAAAAGGGGCCTTTTTGTTAAATATAATTCTCTGTATTAGAACGAGAATGATACTGTAGCTTCGTAACTTGATAAGTCTGAAGTTGAAGTGTGTCCTACGTTATCAACTTTGTTCAAAGCACCACCGATTGACATTGAACCCATTGTGTACGAAATACCGATACCACTTGATTCTTGGTCATCTGAACCAGTTTTTTCGATTTCGTGTGATCCGTAAGATACTGTTAAGTCATCGTTTACTTGGTAAGAAATACCAAATCCAGTTGACTCTGTATCACCTGTTGCAGCAGATGTGTCAAATTCTGACATCTGTATACCAACTGTAATACCACCCATTGCATAAGTTGCAAATATAGTATCTTCTTCTATTTCAGTACCAGCTGTAGCTTCACTTTCACCCATAGCTATACCAATTCTTAATCCGTCAACTCCTGTATATTCAACAGCGAAATCTTGGTAAGATTCTGCTAATGTAGAACTTGATGGTAGGTATGCTGTTTGAAGCATGAAACCTGACTCATGGCTGTACTTGTAGTTAAACATGTTTTCACCGCTTACACCATTAATAATTCCAGTGTCAGCACCAGTTACGATATCCCATGGCTCCTCATAAGCTGTTGGCATAACATCGTCTCTTGCGCTCATAGCACTTGAACCACCGTGACCAGCAAATATTAAAGTACCTGCATCACCGAAGTCTAATGTAATTGAATGATCGTCAAATGTATCAACTGTTGAAGTTTGACCATCTAACTCATAACTTAAAGTAACTCCAATATCATTTACATCTCCTGAAGCAGAAAACGTAAGAGAGTCACCCATTGTAAAACCGTTACCAGATACTTCACTTGAATCTAATCCAGTAAACGATATTCCAGCAGAACCTGATACTGACATTTCAGCAGCATTTACAGTTCCTGCAACTAGGGAACCAGCTAGTGCTGTTAACCCTACTTTTGTTAGTTTGTTCATATTTAATACTCCTTCGTATTGTGTTAATATTAATATTAAACAGAGCTTTTTTATCAAAAAAGGCAATAAAATCTTGTTATTTAAAGTTATATTAGATATTAATTAAAAAGTGTTGCAAATTTACACCACAAAAAACATCAGTAAAATTAAGCATTTTAGGAATTATTTATATTATATATAAAATAGTAAGTTTAAAATTTATGTCTATAAAAAAAATCATAAACTCAGTGTTTAAAATACTGTTTTGTTGTCTAATTATATACTCATGCAATCCTGGTGATGCTAGAAAAATTCCACCAAATGCAAAAGATAGGGTCAAAAAAAATATTGAGGAAGGCAGAGGATTTAGATTGGGGTCACTTGGTGGTAAAAATTCTGGTGAATTTGATTTTGCAAGTTCAAATGAATTGTGGAGAGCAACTTTAGACACTTTAGATTTTATGCCTTTAGCTCTAGCTAATTATAGCGGAGGTATAATAGTTACAGACTGGTATAGTGATAAAGGCTCGAATAATGAGTCTGTTAAAATATCAATCCGTTTTTTAAGTAACGAAATTAGGTCTGATGCATTAGCAGTAAAAGTCTTTTACAAAAAATGTTCGATGCAAAATAATTGCGAAGTTACCGATAGGTCAGGTGATTTATCAGCAGACTTATCAAAGAAAATATTAACAAAAGCATCAATTTATAAAAAAGAAAATAAATCAAAAAATAAAAAAAAATATATCAATTCTCAGCTAGAGAATGATTAGTCTCTAATAAAATTGTGGAAAGATATAATTTCAAAGACATTGAAAAAAAGTGGCAAACCAATTGGGACAAGAATAATAAATTCTTAACTAAAATTAACAGAGATAAAAAAAAATTTTATTGTCTTGAAATGTTTCCGTATCCATCTGGAAAAATACATATGGGACATGTAAGAAATTATACAATTGGTGATGTGTTATCAAGATATAAAACTTTGCAAGGTTTTAACGTTCTACATCCTATGGGATGGGATGCATTTGGTATGCCGGCGGAAAATGCAGCGAGAGATAATAATCTAGATCCTAAAAATTGGACAAACAAAAATATAAAGACTATGAAAAGTCAGCTAAAGAAGCTTGGTCTATCCATTGACTGGAGTAGGGAAATTTCAACGTGTTCTGAAGAATATTATAAACATCAACAAACTTTTTTTTTAGAATTACTTGAAAAAAAATTAGTTTATAGAAAAGAAAATTATGTCAACTGGGATCCTGTTGACGAAACTGTACTAGCAAATGAACAAGTAATTGATGGAAAGGGATGGAGATCCGGCGCAGTGGTTGAAAGGAAAAAATTAAGTCAATGGTTTTTCAATATTTCTAAATTTTCACAAGATTTGCTTGATGGATTAAATGAGCTTGAGTCTTGGCCAAATAAAGTAAAAATTATGCAAAAAAACTGGATAGGTAAATCTTTTGGTTGTGAAATAAATTTTAAAATTGAAGGCAATATACCTGTTGAAAATATTAAATGCTTTACTACAAGACCTGATACTTTGTTTGGTTTTTCATTTTTAGCTTTATCTATTGACCATGAAGTCGCTTCCTATTTTGAGAAAAATGAAAAATTTAAAAAATTTAAAGAAGATTGTTCTAAAACTGGAACTACGGAGGAAGCAATCGCAGTTGGCGAAAAAATTGGATTTAAGACAGATTTATTAGCAGTAAATCCAATTAATCCAGAACAAAAAGTTCCTGTGTATTTTGCTAATTTTGTTCTTATGGATTATGGTTTCGGTGCAGTTTTTGGTTGTCCTGCACATGATCAAAGAGATTATGATTTTGCAAAAAAATACAATTTAAAAATACATACTGTTGTAAAGCCAAAAAACGAGAATGATAATTACAGGGTCGAAAATGAAGCATATTCAGGTCCAGGCACTATTATAAATTCTAAATTTCTAAACGGACTTAAAGCCCCTGATGAGTCAATTTTGGAAATGATTAAAGTTCTTGAAAAAAAAAAATTAGGAAAAAAACAAACTAATTACAGGCTTAAAGATTGGGGTGTCTCCAGACAAAGATACTGGGGCTGTCCAATTCCTGTTGCTTATGACAAAGACGGGAAAGTATACCCTATTCCAAAATCAATGTTACCAATAAAACTTCCTGAGAATATAGATTTAAGCACTAAAGGTAACCCACTCGATAAACAAGATAATTGGAAAAAAATTGTTATTAATGGAAAAGAACTTCAAAGAGAAACTGATACTCTAGATACATTTGTATGCTCATCTTGGTATTATCTAAGATTCTGTTCCCCAAGACTTGCAGATTATGGTTTTAGTAAAGAAGAAATTGATTATTGGATGCCTGTTGATCAATACATAGGAGGAGTAGAGCATGCTATTTTACATTTACTTTATTCAAGATTTTTTATGAGAGCATTAGATTATGAAAATAAAAATTTTAATATTAAAGAACCTTTCAAAAATTTATTTACTCAAGGAATGGTGTGTCATGAAACATACAAAGACGCTGAAAATAATTGGTTAAGTCCAGAAGAAGTTGAAAAAATTGGAAATAATTATGTGAGAAAAGAAAATCCAAACGAAAAAGTTAAAGTTGGACCATCAGAGTCTATGTCAAAATCAAAAAAAAATGTTGTAGACCCAGAATTTATTATAGAAAATTATGGGGCTGACTCGGTCAGGCTATTTATCTTATCCGATAGTCCCCCAGAAAAAGATGTGCAGTGGTCAGAACAAGGAATGATATCATCGTATAAGTTCATACAAAAATTATGGATTCTTCATAACTCTATTACAGAAAAATTAAAAAACGAGATTAAAGACAAAACAAGTCAAACTCTTGAAAAATTTACAAATCAAATGATTGAAAAAATTACAATGAACTTAGAAAAATTTAATTATAATGTTATTATTGCGAATATGTATGAAACTTATAATTTCATGTTTAATTTTATTAAAGATAATAAAAACCTAAAAAATTTAGAAGATAATTATAAAAATCTATTAATATGTTTTTCACCAATAATACCTCACTTTACAAGTGAATGTCTTGGTCAATTACAACCTAACGAAAATTTAAGATGGCCAAATTACAATAAAAATTTAATTAAAAAAGACGATATAAGTTTTGTTGTACAAATTAATGGTAAAAAAAGAGGTGTTCTAAAGGTAAAGAAAAACATTACAGAAAAGAACCTTTTGGAAATTATTAAAAAGGATAAAATTATAAATAAATATTTAGGAAAAATGCAATTTAAGAAGATAATTTTTGTTCCTAATAGACTGATAAATATATTGCTAAATGAATAAAATAAAAATAATAATAATTTTTTTTCTTTTATATGGATGTTCTTATACACCTATACTTACACAAAAAAATTACAATTTTAGTTTTCAAAGCATAAGCACTTCTGGAGAAAAGTACATAAACGAAATCATTAAAAGTGATTTAAGCAACAGAGGTCTTGGAGATATTAAATATGATATTTATTTTTCGACGTCAAAAGATAAAGAAGTTGTGTCTTCAAATACCAAAGGTGATCCAACAATATTTAGATTAAATGTTAGTTTACTATATGAGGTAAGCCAAAATAATGAGATTAAATTTGAAAATGAAATAATAAAGCAAATAACTTATAACAACATTGAAGATAAATACGAGCTAACAAAATATGAAGAAAGCATATTAAAAATTATTTCTCAAAATCTAGCTGGTGAAATTATGATGAATATTGCATCAAAATAATGATAGTTAAAAACCATGAATTAAAAAGATTGGATCTTTTAGAATTTAAATTAATTTTATTTTACGGCAAAAATGAAGGTCTAAAATTTGAAATAATTGAAAATTTTTTAAATAAATTTAAAGGCCAGGTATATAAATATGATGAAAATGAATTTATTGGTAATTTTGATTTGATATTTACAGAGATGATCAATAGCTCACTATTTGATGATAAAAAACTAATAATATTATCGAGGATCACTGAAAAAATATTTAAATATGTTGAGGAAATAGACAAAAAGAATACATCTGACGTAACCATAATTTTGAATAGCGGTGTTCTAGAGAAAAAATCTAAACTTAGAAATCTTTTTGAAAAAAACGAGAAAATGATGATTAGCGCATTCTATGAAGATGATAATAGAAATCTTAGTTCAATAGTATTAGAATTTTTAAATAAAAATAATATAAAATTATCGAGAGAATCTATAAACTTAATTATAAGTAGAGCCAGTGGAGACCGTAAAAATTTAAAATTGGAGTTAAATAAATTATTAAATTTTTCTTTCACTAATAAAAATATAGATTATGAAACTGTTGAAAACTTGACAAATCTAGCTGAAAATTATGATGCTGGCATGCTGGCTGATTATTTTCTTTTAAAAAATAATAAAAATTTATCAAAAATTTTAAATGAAAATAATTATTCAGGCGAAGATTGTATTTTAATTTTAAGAACTATTCTTAAAAAATCCAAAAGATTACTGGATATAATTAAGAGATACGAGGTAAACAAAGACATTAATTTATCCTTATCAAATACTAAGCCTCCTATTTTTTGGAAAGAAAAAGAAAATGTGAAAAAACAAGTTTTTCTATGGAAATTAAGAGATTTACAAGAAAAAATATATGAATTGAGTGAAATTGAAATACTAATAAAAAGCAACTCTAACAATTCATTAAATATAGTCTCAGATTTTATAGTAAACGTTTAGTAATTTTCTTTAATAATCTTGATTAGTCTATCTAATTGATCAAAACCTTTATATTCAAAAATTAATGATCCAGAATTATCTTTTTTATTGTTTAGAGATACTCTCATACCTATTTTTTCAGATAAATCTTTTTCTGTGGAAATAGTATTTGCGTCTTTAATCTTTCTTGTTTTTCCACTCCCATTCTTTAAAAGTCTTACTAAATTTTCAGTTTGTCTGACTGATAATTTTTTTTTGACTATTTTTTCTGCTAGAAGTAAAGCGTTTTCCAAACCAATTAATACTTTTGCGTGTCCTTGAGAAATTTTTTCTAGTCTAATCATCTCAATTAATTTTTCAGGAAGGTTAAGTAGACGAAGGGAATTTGAAACATGTGATCTACTTTTTCCTATAAATTGTGAAACTTTGTCATTATCATAATTAAAATTTTCAATTAAATTTTTATAACTCTCAGCTTCTTCAATAGGATTTAAATCTTTTCTTTGCACATTCTCAATAATTGCAAATTCTAAAGATTTAAGATTGTCGGCTTCAATTATGACTGCTGGTACTTCATGAAGTCCGGCAGACTGGGCTGCATGCCATCTGCGTTCGCCTGCGATTAATTCATACTTATCATTTTGATCAACAGATTTTCTAACTATTAGCGGTTGAACTATACCTCTTTCTTTAATTGAATTTGTTAACTCTTCTAAGGCTTCTTTTTCAAATAATTTTCTAGGTTGATTTTTATTTGGAATTATAGAACTTACAGAAATATTGTTGTTTGAAGTTTTTATATCACTATCTCCAATCAAAGATGATAAGCCTCTTCCGAGACCTTTTTTATTTTTAAAAGGGTTTATCATGCTGCACTCTCTACTTGTTTATCTTGATCTAAAAATTCGTCTGTAAATTTAAAATAAGCTTTACTACCTGGACATATCTTATCATATAGTAAGACTGGTATTCCGTGGGATGGAGCCTCTGAAAGTCTCACATTTCTTGGAACACATGTAGAATAAACTTTTTCTTTAAAATAGTTTCGTGCCTCTGTCTCAACTTGTCCAGAAAGCTTATTTCTTTTATCAAACATTGTAAGAAGTATCCCTCTTATCGCTAGAGATGGATTTAAATTAGATTTTATTCTCTCAATGGTTTTCATCAGCTGTGTCAGTCCTTCTAACGCAAAAAATTCTGTTTGAAGTGGAACAACTAAAGCATCTGAAGCCACAAGTGCCATAATTGTGAGTAAGCTTAAGGATGGAGGACAATCAATTATTATGTAATCATACAAAGCTCTAGAATCATTTAAAATAGAGCCTAATTCGTCCTTCAATTTAAAAGCTCTACGACTATCGCCAGCTGTTTCTATTTCAAGTCCTGATAAATCAACATTAGATGTTATTAAATTTAAATTTTCAAAGTTTGTATGTTGGATCACATCTGAAATATTCTTATTTCCATTGAGAACATTGTAAATTGTAGTTTCAGAATTATTCGTGTTTGATAATCCTAGACCAGTTGTAGCATTACCTTGAGGATCTAAGTCTATTACTAAAATTTTTTTACCTTTCATTGACAATCCAGCCGCTAGATTAATTACAGTTGTGGTCTTACCCACTCCTCCTTTCTGATTTATGACTGAAATAATTTTTTTATCCATCAATTTTCTTTAAATTTGAAATTTTTACAATCATTGACTCATTATTTGTTAAACTTCTTTTTTGCTGATAGTCAAATTTCCAAAATTTAAGTGAGTCTTCTAAAATTTTTTTTCCACTCTTACCTAAAAATAAAATAATATACTTAAAATTTTTAAAATTGTTTTGTGATATCTGAAAAATTACTGGCAAAGGTTTAAAAGCTCTTGAAATTATTACATCAGTTACAAGATCTTTTTGTTCAAAAATATTTTTTTGATAAACTTCTGCATTCAAATTAAATTTTTTTGCCATCTCTCTCAAAAAAAGACTTTTGTTATAACTCTTTTCATAAAAAATTAGCTTAAATAAAGGTTTTTTGGGTTTCATCAAAATTCCTAAAACTATACCAGGCAACCCAGCACCTGAGCCTAGATCAGTACATGTACTTATATCATTTTTGTTAATAAAATCAATAGTTTGCGCACTATCTTCTATATGCCTTAGTTTTATTGAGTTTTCCGTACTCTTGCTTATCAGATTTATACTCTTATTTTTAAGGATAATTGAATTTGAATAATCTTCCAACTGTCTAAATGTTTCACGTGAAACATTTAAATCTTTAGTTTTATTAATTTTAATAATTTTCGAATCAATCAAGCTATATGCTTAATAGACTTTCTTTTAAGATGAGACAACAAAATATAAACTGCTGCAGGTGTAATACCATCAATTCTTAATGCTTGACCCATTGTTTTGGGTCTAATTTTTTTAAATTTTGATTTTACCTCGTTTGACAATCCAGAAAACTTATCATAATCAATATTTTCTGGAATTATCACATTTTCATCTCTTTTAAATGCTAATATATCGGCTTTTTGCTTCTTTAAATAGCCTTTGTAATGAGAATTAATTTCTAATTGCTCATCAATTTCACGTGAAATATATTGGATTTCTGGCCATATTTCTCTAATTTTATCCATATTTACTGATTTTTGCCCTAAAATCTGACTTGCTGATCTACTAACACCATCTTTAGCAATATTTATGCTAAATTTTGATACTTTTGAAGGCGTAATCATCAATTTATTCATTTTATTCTGAATTTTTGATAATTGCCTATATTTTTCTTTAAAAATTTTCTCTCTTTTCTCATCAACAATTCCTATATTCAAACCTTTTTGAGTCAATCTGATGTCAGCATTATCTGATCTTAGTGAAAGTCTATATTCAGCTCTTGATGTAAACATCCTATAAGGTTCTAAGACGCCTTTTGTAACGAGATCATCTATCATTACGCCAATGTATGCCTCAGATCTATCCAATATGAATGGTTCTTTACCTTTAAAAGCAAGAGCAGCATTTGCGCCAGCAATTAATCCTTGAGCTGCAGCCTCTTCATACCCAGTAGTTCCATTAATTTGGCCTGCAAGAAACAGATTTTTAATTTTTTTTGTCTCTAGCGTTAAAAAAAGCTCTCTTGGGTCAATGAAATCGTACTCTATAGCGTATCCAGGCCTTAATATTTTTACGTTCTCTAAACCATTGATTTTACTGCATATTTCTTGCTGTACATCTGCAGGAAGAGAAGTCGAAATACCGTTCGGATAAATTATATGATCGTTTAAACCTTCTGGCTCCAAAAAGATTTGGTGCCTTTGCTTGTCCTCAAATTTTTTTACCTTATCCTCTATTGAAGGACAGTATCTTGGACCTACACTTTGTATGCTACCAGAATACATTGCGCTACGCTTTATGTTTTTAGAAATTATTTTATGAACAACTTCATTAGTATAAGTCATTCTACATGAAATTTGTTTGTTTAAATTTTTTTTAGTTAAAAATGAAAAAAAGTATGGCTCATCATCAGCATGCTGCTCTTCTAGGTTTTCAAAATTTATAGTACGAGCATCAAGTCTTGGAGGTGTCCCAGTTTTTAATCTCCCAATTCTAAAATTATATTTTTCCAACTGTTCACTTAGACCTGTTGAAGGCTTTTCATTATATCTGCCAGCTGGGATTTTTTTTTCACCAATATGAATTAAACCATTTAAAAAAGTTCCGGTTGTTAAAATTATCTTAGATGATTTAACTTCTTTACCAGATTGCGTTGAGAAACCTATTATGACATTATTTAAAAAATTGAACTTAATTACAGGATCTGAAAAAATGCTTAAATTACAGTAGTTTACAAGTTTTTCTTGCATATATTTTTTATATAGTGATCTATCGCTTTGAGTTCGTGGCCCTCTTACTGCTGGGCCCCGACTCCTATTTAAGAGTCTAAATTGAATACCTGACTTATCTGCAACATCACCCATGACGCCGTCTAATGCATCAATCTCTCTAACTAAATGTCCTTTACCCAAACCTCCTATAGCTGGATTACACGACATCTCACCAATGGTATCAAAACTATGAGTAAATAGAGCTGTGTTTACTCCTAATCTGGCAGACGCTGCAGCTGCTTCACAGCCAGCATGGCCACCCCCAATTACAACAACATCAAACGATAATTCATTTTTCATGGTTGTAATCTATTATTGATATAAAAATTTACAAGAAAACACTTAAAATTTTTAAAAATGCAAGTATTTTTAACGATTATTTACCTATGCAAAAGTCATCGAAAATTGATCCTAAAATCTCCTCAACGTCAACTTTACCAACAATCATACCTAAATATCTTGCTGCTAATCTTAAATCTTCTGCAGCCTTATCAAAATCTTCTAATGATTTTTTTCTCTCAAAGTTTTTCATGCTATCAACACACTGTTCAAGATTAATTCTGTGTCTTTGTCTTGTGATGAAAATATTTTCTGATGAAATAAATTTATTCTTCAAGTTTTCTTTTATCAAGTTTATAAGCTTGTCTAAATTTTTTTCTTTTTTAATTGAAATTTTAATTGGGTTGAGCTTTTTAATTTCATTCCCAATTTCATTAACACCAAGATCTATTTTATTAATAACTAGGAGTGAATTCTTAGATATAATATCCTTCAAAAAGTCACTAAAATCAACACTTTTAGGCTCAATAACAATTATAGTTAAATCTGCATTTTCAGCTTTTTTTAAAGCCAACTTGATTCCTTTTTTCTCTATTTCGTCTTTTGAATCCCTAATTCCAGCAGTATCAGATATTATAACGGGATATCCATCTAAGTTTAAATGTGCTTCTATAACATCTCTAGTAGTTCCAGCAATTTCTGAAACAATTGCAACATCTCTCCTAGATAAATAATTTAATAAAGATGATTTGCCTGCATTTGTTGGTCCGACAATTGCAATTTTAAACCCTTCTCTAATCATCTCTCCAACTTTTTGATCATTTAAAATTTTCTCAATTTCTTCTCTAATTTTTTTTACTTCATTGTGAATATTATTTAAAATATTATCTGGTATATCTTCGTCCGGGAAATCAATTTTAGCCTCTACGTTTGATAATACTTTTAAAAGCCTTTCTCTCAGGGAATTAAATTTATTTGAACTTTTACCAGACATAATATTCACAGCTTGTTGTCTTTGTATTTCTGTTTCTGAAGATATTAAATCCGCAATACTTTCTGCTTTTAGTAAATTAATTTTTTCATTTTGAAATGCCAATTTTGTAAACTCACCTGGCTCTGCTAATCTACAACCATCAATATTAGAAATTGATGAATGCATTGCTTCAATTACGGCTTTGCTACCGTGTATATGAAATTCAGCCATATCCTCACCTGTGTAACTGTGAGGTCCAGGAAACCACAATAAAATACCCTCATCTATTAATTCATTACTATTTATTTTGTTAAATTTTTTTCTGGTTGCCATTCTAGGACTAGGAGGAGGATTATTTGTTAATTTTTTTATAACATTGCTTGTTTCTTTACCTGACACTCTAATTACTGCAATGCCTGATGTCCCAGGACCTGATGATAAAGCATAAATTGTCATTAATAATAGTTTAGATTAAATATTAATGACATCAACTGCATTGTAGTTTTTCTTCTATACACTCCATTACTAGACTTTGAAATTCTACCGCAAAGCTTTTTGTATCAAATAATTTTGAATTTGCTAATTTTATGAAAAGGTCTTTTCTTAAAGTTTTTAAATAATCTTTATCCTTTGAAAGATATAAAGCTTTAGAAACATATTCATCAGCGTTATTCGCAACTAAATAATCTATGTTAAGATTTTTTATTATGCTATACCCACATCTAGATTTGAAATTATATCCTTTAAGTGTTAAAACTGGTACGTTTTTCCATAAGGAGTCAAAAGTCGTGGTAACTCCTGTATATGGAAATGTATCTAAAGCAAGATCAATCTTATCATACAAGTTAAGATGATCTAAATATGAATTAGATTTTTTTAATATTATTACTTGCTTAATTATACCCCTACCCCTTAATTCTTCTTTAAGAAAATCTGAAGAATATACAGTTGAAGTTTTTACAACTAATTGAGATTGTGTATTTTGTTTTAAGATTTTTTCCCAACAATTTAGATTTTCCTTACTAATTTTATTAAAATTGTTAAACGAACCATATGTAAATTTTTTTTGTTTTAACGGAGGTTCGAGAGTTAATTTTCTCTTGAAAGGATATCCAGAATGACAATTCCATATATTTTTAAACTTTTTTACTTTTTCAAAGTAAAATCTCTCTTCTTTTTTATCTATTAAGTTTTCATCAGAGAAAATGAAATCCATATTCTTTATTCCAGCTGTGTTACAATAACCTAACCAATTTATCTGTATTGGCGCAATTCTATTTTTAAATAAAGTTGGCCGGTTATTACTTGTCATACCCATTATATCAAAAATAACATCATAACATTGAGATCTGATAAGTTTTATAGCCTCTAGATCTCTATACTTATTAATCGAAAACCAATGATCAAAATAAGGAGAAATTTGTTTATTCGAAAATTCATTTGACCTCCAATTTGCAATTGCAGTTATATGGAATTTGCTTTTATCTATGTTTTGCAATAATCCTTTTAGGAAATATGTGACAGAGTGATTATTATTTAAATCTGATGACAAAAAAGCAATTTTAATTTTTCTTTTTCTAATATTTTTATTTAAATTAATATTTGGAAGATTAAAATCTATTAATAAATTTTCAAAATCTTTTGCTAAATCAAAATGATATTTTTGAGATTTTATTTCACTTAAAAAATTTTTATTATAAAGATATGAAGACCAAATTTTTATCGATTGAGATTTTTTATCAATAAGTTTTTTTAAAATTTTATCTCTCTTTATTACATTATTTTGAAAAAGGTAAGCTCTTTGAATAACTTCTAACAGTTTTTCATCTTCTCCAAAAAAACTTTTTGCATCTTCGTAGTACTCAAAAATTTTCGAAAATTTGCCTAGCTCTAGTCCTATATTCATAAAGTTACAAAGAGCATTCAACCCGCTAGGTGTTTTCTTATCAATTAAATAAGCTTTTTCGAAGCTGTTTAAAGCAGAAATTTTATCTCTCTTATTCTTGTTGTTCCTTAGAAGGAATGCGGCCCCAAAAATATTAAGAATTTTTGAGTCTTTTTTTTCTATTTTGTTTATTTGATCTATTATTTTGTCGTATTCTTTATTTTCAAACAAAATTTTAAAATTTTTTAATTTATTTGAAAGATCCATTAGTAAATGGAAGGATACACTATTTTTTTTTAAATTATAGGAATTTAAGACCCTAGGAAGGTTTGTTCATTGAATTAAAGAACTCAGCATTATTTTTAGTGTCCTTTAATTTCGAATTAATAAACTCTATTGCATCCATAGAACCCATTGGGGCGATTATTCTTCTTAAGACATTCATTTTTTGTAAGTCATTTTTTTCAAAAATTAACTCTTCTCTTCTTGTTCCAGATTTTGTTATATCAATGGCTGGGAATATCCTTTTTTCAGAAATTTTTCTATCTAGAATAGTTTCGCTATTACCAGTACCTTTAAATTCTTCAAAAATAACTTCATCCATTCTACTGCCGGTATCAATTAATGCTGTAGCAATAATTGTAAGTGATCCACCTTCTTCTATATTTCTTGCAGCACCAAAGAACCTTTTAGGTCTTTGCAAAGCATTTGCGTCTACACCGCCGGTTAAAACTTTACCAGAACTAGGAACAACAGCATTATATGCTCTTCCTAGTCTTGTTATAGAATCTAAAAGTATTACAACATCCTTTTTATGTTCAGTAAGTCTCTTTGCTTTTTCAATAACCATTTCTGCAACAGCTACGTGTCTTTGTGCGGGCTCGTCAAATGTTGAACTAATAACTTCACCTTTAACAGTTCTTTGCATGTCCGTTACCTCTTCTGGCCTCTCGTCGATCAATAAAACCATTAAATAACATTCAGGATGATTTGCAGTAATTGAATTTGCTATGCTTTGTAATATCATTGTTTTCCCTGCCTTAGGCGGGGATATAATTAAAGACCTTTGTCCTTTTCCTATAGGGCTTACTAGATCAATTAGTCTAGGCGTAAGATCAATTTTTTTATCTACTTTTATACTTTCTACCTCCATAACTAATTGCTTGTTAGGATAAAGTGGCGTTAAATTGTCAAAAGCTATTTTATGTTTAAATTTGTCAGTTTCTTCAAAGTTTATTTTACTTACTTGAAGCAAAGCAAAGTATCTTTCGCCTTCTTTAGGAGCTCTTATTGGTTTCAATACCTAAATTTTCTGCCTCATTAATAAGTTTCTCTGAGCTTTTTTCTTTTAATTCTTGAATATTCATATTATGGGGGGTTTATAATTAGATATAGTTAATATAATAACCTGCTTTAAAGATTTCAAGCCTATAAAGGCTTAAATATTACAACAAAAACAATCAAAATAAGCAATATTGTCGGAATTTCATTAATTAATCTGTAAAATTTATGAGAATGAGTATTTTGATCGATTTTGAACTGTTTTAAGGTTTTTCCTAAATAGAAATGATACAAACTAAGGAAAATCACAAATATTATTTTTAATACCATCCACGTTTGTCCTAATTGCTGAAAACCTATACTGTGAATTAAAAGTAAACCAAATAACCAAGATAAAATCATGGCTGGGGTCATAATATAAAAATACAATTTTTTTTCCATTATCTTAAAAACATCTGAAATTTTTCTATCATCACTATTTTCAGCATGATAAACGAAAATTCTTGGCAGATATAATAGACCAGCCATCCACGAGATAACTGAGATTAAGTGCAAAGATTTAAAAAGAAGATAATAATTCATCAATTAAATATTTCTTTTAATCAAATTATTAAGTAATTTTATATGATCATCATTATCATTAAGACACGAAACCATATCAAAATTTTCACCACCAGCTTCTATAAAACTTTCTTTTCCTTGAATTAATATTTCTTCTAATGTTTCAACACAATCTGATGAGAAACCTGGACAAATTGCTAGAACATTTTTTACTCCCTCTTTTGGTAAACGTTCTAAAGTTTTATCTGTATAAGGTTGTAACCATTCCTCAGGTCCAAATCTTGATTGAAATGTAGTTTTAATTTTTATTTCATTAAATTTTTCAGAAATGAGTCTAGTTGTTTTGTGACAATAACAATGGTATGGGTCTCCTTTATCAAAATATTTTTTTGGTATTCCATGATAAGAAGCCAATATTAAATCTGGTTTCCAATTTATGTTTTCTATTTTAGAATTAATAGAATTCACCAAAGCATCAATGTATAAAGGATCAGATTCATAATGCGGAATAATTTTTAGTGATGGTTGCCATCTCATAGACATTAGTGTTCTATAAACTTCATCACATACTGTTGCTGTGGTGGCGGCAGCATACTGTGGATATAAAGGTAATATTACAAGATTTTCACATCCATTATCATGTAATTTTTTTATTTTACTTTTAATGCTCGGATTTCCATATCTCATTGCAAAGTCTACTAATATTTCCTCATTTGATATTGAATTTGATACTTTCTCAGCTTGCCTTTTTGTATAATACATTAATGGTGACATGTTTATATCTTTCATCCAAATTTCTTTATAAGCTTTTGCTGTTTTAGAAGGTCTTAAATTTAAAATTATAAGATTTAATATTAATTGCCATATAATTGGATTAACTTCTATAACTCTTCTATCAGACAAAAATTCTTTTAAATACCTCCTTATGTCTAGCCATTTTGTTGAATCTGGGGTTCCTAAGTTAACAATTAAAACTCCAGTTTTACCAAATTTAATTTTAGGGTGATCTTTCATCATGTGAAGTCTCTAACTATTTTTACTAATTCTTCTACCATTTCAATTTTTGTTTCTGGAAGAATACCATGTCCAAGGTTAAATACATAAGGGTGATCTTTGAAAATCTCTAAATATTTAGTTACTTCCTTTTTTAAGTGAGTTTTGTTTGTTAATAATGCCTCAGGGTGCAGTCCACCTTGTATGGGTAAATCTATATTTTTAATTAATTTTTTTGGATCTACATCATAATCTATATTAACCATGCTCGGCTTAACGATTTTACAAAATTGATTGTAATCAGCTATACCTCTTGGAAAACAAATAACTGGTACTCCTAAACTCTTAGTATAATTAACTAGAGATAGGGTTGGACCGTATAAATATTTATCAAAATCAGATTTGATCAAACCAGACCAGCTATCAAATATTTGAATTATAGTGGCTCCAGCATTTACTTGGTTTTTAATATGAATCTTAATAAATTTATCTAGAATCTCTAGCAAGTTATTAATTAATTCTATATTTGAAAAAAAATTACTTACTAAACCATTTTTTGGGGAAACTTTATTTATCATATATACAAGTAAAGTCCAAGGAGCTCCTACAAAACCAATGATGTCTTTTTTCTTTAAATCTTCACTTTTTCTTAGTTCAACTAGGAGTTCATATATTGGAGATAAATTTTTTGTAAATTCTCTTTCTTCAATCTTTAGTAATTTATCTATTTTAAAATCTGCAAGATTAGGTCCGAAATTTTTTCTAAACTCAACTTTCTGACCAAGACCGTAAGGTATCATTAAAATATCAGAAAAGATGATTGCTGCATCAAACCCAAACCTTCTTATTGGTTGAAGAGTTATCTCTCTTGATAATTTTGAATTCAAACAAAGATTTACAAAATTTGGGTTATTTTTTCTTATTTCTCTAAATTCAGGTAAGTATCTGCCTGCTTGTCTCATTAACCAAATAGGAGTAAAATCTGTTTTATTGTTTATTAAACATTCTTTTATTGGTGTCATTTATAATAAGATAATTATATTTAGATTTATTATTAGTATGAATTGTTGATAACGTAAATTACTCAATTTCAACACTTTATTCACTTTTTATCGATCATCATAAAAAAAAAAACCTTTAAAAATGTGGTTATTTGATAACTTTTCTGTATATGAAAAATTGTTAATAACTTATTCACATTTATAAAAATGTTAATTAAACAATAAAAATTAGCATAAAGTTAGACGAGATTGTTAAATCAAAAGTTTTTCTTATTCTATAATTAATTTATAAACAAATTATACATGAAAAATACACATCAAGTTTATTTAATATCAGACTCAACAGGAGAGACACTTGACAGAATATTCATGGCTTTGAAGGCACAATTTAATAACTTTGAATATGACTTAAGCAAATTTTCGTTTACAAGAACCGAAAATCAAATTTCTACAATACTGAATGATGCTAAAAAACAAGAAAGTCCAATAATTTTATATACTGTTGTTAATAGTAAATTAGCAAAGTTTCTTGCTGAAGAAGCTAATAAAAAAAATATTCCATGTTTTGGTGTTTTGGGTGATTTAATACTCAACTTCTCAAAAATTTTAAATGAAAAAGCAACGCACCAACCTAGTGCTCAACATGTTTTAAACGAGGATTATTATAAAAGGATTGAGGCAATACAGTTTACGATGAATCATGACGATGGTAATAATACTGAAAACATTTTAGAGTCGGATATCATTTTAATTGGTGTAAGCAGAACAAGTAAAACACCAACTTCCATATATCTTGCAAACAAGGGGCTGAAGACTTCAAATATTCCACTTGTCAACGATATGAGCATCCCAAATGATATTCTGAAATCAAAAACTTTATGTGTTATTGGGTTAACTACAGAAGCCGAAAGGCTTTATGATATAAGAAGAAATAGATTAAATTCACTAAAAGAAAACGAAGCATCAGATTACACAAATTTAGAAAAAATTCGACTTGAAGTCGAACAATCTAAGAAAATATTTAAAATTAATAAATGGCCAACAATAGATGTAACTAGAAAATCTGTTGAAGAAACTGCAGCATCAATAATTAAAATATTTGAAATACAAAATAAAAATGGTTGAAATTATTTTAGCTTCTAAAAGCAAAGTTAGAGAGGAAATTTTAAAAAAAAATGGAATCCGATGTATGGTGACTCCTTCAAATGTTGATGAGGATCCTGTAAAAGAAAGTTTATTAAATGAAGGCGCATCTCCGGAAATAATCTCAAAAAATTTGGCTGAACTAAAAGCAAACAAAGTGAGTCAGAAAAATTATGATATTTTAGTTCTTGGCGCAGATAGCGTGATAGATTTAAAAGGAGAATTAATTTCAAAACCTGAAAATAGGATAGACGCCTTTAATATTTTAAAAAAATTAAATGGAAAAAAGCATTCTTTGATAAGTTCAGTTTGTATATCTAAAAATGGATCAATGATTTGGAATTATACAGATAAAGCGTACCTTACAATGAAAAATTTTTCAGACAAACAATTAAAAGAATATTTAGAAAAAATTACAGACGAAGCCCTGTATGCATATAATGTTTATCAAATAGAAGGAGAGGGTAGAAATTTATTTACATCGATTGATGGAGATGAAAATACTATTATGGGATTACCTATAATTGATATTAAAGAGTATCTGGGTAATTATAAATGAAAAAATTTTTAGTTATTGGAAATCCAATAGATCACTCACTTTCTCCAAAATTGCATAATTTTTGGATAAAAAAATACAATTTAGATGCAATTTATGGAAAATTGGAGACACACAAAAGTGATCTAGCTGAATTATGTGAAAACTTAAAACTAGGTCAGTTGAATGGTCTTAATGTAACCGTACCTTTTAAAAAGGAAATTATTCCCTACATCAATGTATTAAGTGGCCATGCTTTGAGAACAAAATCTATAAATACCATTTCTGTTGAAAATGGAAATTTAATAGGCCACAATACTGATATCGACGGTTTTGAACTCAGCATAAAAAAATTAAATTATAATGTATCTAATAAGACTATAATTATTTTAGGTGCTGGTGGTGTAGTTCCATCAATAATATATGCGTTAAAAAGAATGAACGCTTCAAAAATATTTGTCAGCAATAGAACGAAAAGCAAAGCTGACGAGTTAAAAGATTTATTTAACGAATTAATGGTATTGGATTGGGGCGATTTAGTAGATTTTGATATGATAATTAATGCAACCAGTATAGGCCTAAAAAAAGAAGATGATTTTGAGCATGATTTTAGTCAATTCGGAATAAATAAATTTTTCTATGATGTTATTTATGATCCTTTTGAGACGAAATTTTTAAATATAGGAAATCAAAAAGGTAATAATTTTGAAAATGGATTAAATATGTTCCTATACCAAGCTCAAAAAGCTTTTAATATTTGGCATAATATTGAACCTGATATTGATGAAGAAACTATAAATTTATTAAAAAATTGAATTATGAGATTAAAAAATAAAGTTGCAATAATAACAGGTTCAGCATCTGGATTCGGAAGAGGTATAGCAAAAAAGTTTACAGACGAGGGTGCTAATTTAATAATGGTAGATCTTAATTCAAAGTTATTAAAAAAGGTTTCAAAAAATTTGTCTCAAGATTATTTTGTTGCTGATGTTTCAAAAGCATCAAATTTTAAATCATTATTTAACTATGTAAATAAAAAATATAATAAAATAGATATAATAGTAAATAATGCAGGCGTGACTCACAAACCTAAATCTATGGAAACTGTGACTGAGAAAGAGTTTGATAAAGTTTTTAATGTAAATGCCAAGTCAGTTTATTATTGTGGAAAATTTTTTGTTCCAAAAATGAAAAAACTTAAAAAAGGTGTTATTTTAAATGTTGCATCAACCGCAGGTTTATCCCCTAGACCAAAACTGAATTGGTATAATGCAAGCAAAGGCTGGATGATAACCGCAACAAAAGCGATGGCAATTGAACTTGCTCCATATAAAGTAAGAGTAAATGCAATTGCTCCCGTTGCTGGAATAACACCATTGCTAAAATCTTTTATGGGCGGCGATACTCCCAAAAAAAAACAAGCATTTTTATCAACAATTCCAATTGGTAGATTTTCTACACCTCAAGATATGGGAAACGCTGCATGTTTTTTATGTTCAGACGAAGCAAGCATGATAACCGGAGCTGTATTAGAAGTAGACGGAGGAAGGTGCATATAAAAAAGAATGATTAGAGTTGGTGTTATAGGTGGAATAGGTTCTGGCAAGTCATTTATTGCTAAATTATTCAATTGCCCAGTTTTTAATGCCGATAAGGAAGTAAATAGAGTTTACAAAAATGATAAAAATTGTTTTGTTAAGTTGAAAAAAAAATTACCAAATTTCATCAATTCTTTCCCCGTAAAAAAAAAACAGTTAGTTAATGCGATCAAAGAAGATAAAAAAAATTTAGCTAAAATATCCTCAATAGTTCATCCAATAGTTAGAAAAAGAATGAAAGTTTTCTTAGCAAAAAATAAAAAAAATAAAATAGTTATTCTTGATATTCCCCTTCTTATTGAAAATAAACTTAACAAAAAAGATGATGTTTTGCTATTTGTTAAATCTAAAAAAAAAGAAGTTTTAAAAAGACTTAAAAAAAGAGCTAACTTTGATGTAAAAGTATTAAAAAGTCTTAAGGAAAATCAAATAATTCTGTTAAAAAAAAGAAAATTAGCAAATTATATTATCGAAAACAATTTTACAAAGATTATTATGAAAAAAAAAGTTAACTTTCTTAAAAAAAAAATTCTTTATGAAAGAAATAGTACTTGATACTGAGACAACTGGTTTATCTGTAAAAGATGGTCATAGGATAGTCGAAATAGGATGTATAGAATTAGATAATTTAATTCCTACAAAAAATGTTTTCCATTTTTATTTGAATCCGGAGAGAAAAGTTTCCGAGAGTGCTCTTAAAATTCACGGATATACCGATGAATTTTTGTCAGACAAAAAAAAATTTATAGATATTGCAGATGACTTTTTAAATTTCATTAAGGATAAAAAAATTGTTATCCACAATGCTGAATTTGATCTTGGTCATTTAAACAACGAACTTAATTTAATAAATAAAACAAATATATCCAAAGACAATGTTATTGATACATTAGAGATTGCAAGGAATAAATTTCCAGGATCAAGTATTAGTTTGGATGCACTATGCAAACGCTTCAGAGTAGATAATTCAAGAAGAATAAAACATACTGCATTGGTAGACTGTGAACTACTTGCAAAAGTATATATTAATTTAATCGATCAAAAAGAACCAATTTTTGAATTTCAAGAAAAAAAATCATTGGAAAAAAAATCTTTGATTATGAATAATTACTCAAAAAAAATAATTAAAATCACAAAAGAAGAATTAAAAGAACATGCTTCATTTTTGAAGAAAGAATTAAAAAAAAATTATTTCTAATTTGATTTTTTAAGGTAGAGTTGATCGAAATCAATTTTTTTATCTAACTTTAATTCTGGAAACCCTGAATCTTTAATTAGTTTGATTAAAATTGTCTCTAGCTCAGGATAGATTTCTTTTTGTACATCGCAAAGTAATATTTTTTCAATCTCTACTTTATCAAGTTTTTCTGCTAATAATCTAATTACTGTTGCGAAGGAAATTTCAAAATGAGATTTTCTTTTATTTTCATTTGGATCTCTGTAAGTTAATTTTGTAACTATTTCTATCATTTTATTTTTTAAAGTTTTCGTAGAAATATTGATGCCAAGAACATACTTTGTAATATGTTCGCGGCTAAAAATAAATGTTTCGGCTGTCGGTATTTCAACTGAAAGATCTTGAATATATTTTATAATTATTTCATATTTTTTTGTCATTATCATCGCTTATATCTTCATAATCTCCCTCTATAAATTCTTTATTTTCTTTTTCCCTTTGTTTCTTTTTTTTAATAAACCTGTTTAGTAATATTTTTCTAGAAAGAGGAATAACCAAAAGTATTCCAATGAAATCTGTAGCAAATCCTGGGAGGATCAATAGGAAAGCTGCAAATGCCAATGTTGCTCCAGAAATAATTTCATAAACTGGCATTTCATTTTTAACTAATTGAGCAATTCCTGATTTTAAAGTGTTAAATCCCTCAAATCTAGCATATGCAACCCCAACTACTGCAGTAGTTAAAATTAATAAAACTGTGTTAAAAGCTCCAATTTGAGATCCAATTTTAATAAATAAGTAAATTTCGATGAGAGGTATCCCAATGACCAAGATAAGTGCTGTGTTCATTTGTCTATAACTTAAATAGCAGGTTGAAATTTAATAACATAGTAAATATTATACATATATGAGTTATAGTTTTGAATACATAGATATTATACTTCTTGCAATGATTGCTGGATTTATTTTTCTAAGATTAAGAGGAATTTTAGGAAAAAAAACAGGTTTTGAAGAAGATATAAATTCAAGTTTCCCGCATGAAGTGCCACCTGCAAAACCAGTCGTTGATTTAAATGCGAATACTTTTGATGAGAATGCTCAAAAAGAATTCGTGAAAGGCGCAAAAATTGCCTATGAAACTATAATAACAAATTTTGCGAAAGGTAAACTAAAAGATATAAAATCACTTTTAGACAAAAGTGTTTATAAACAGTTTGAAGATGCAATAAAAGATCGAGACGCAAAAAAGTTATCATCAGAAACAACTTTTATTGGTATTAATACTGCGGAAGTAAAAGAGCACCAGCAAAATAAAAATATGCTAGAAGTAACAGTTGAATTTGTAAGCGAAATCATATCTTGTGTTAGAGATAAAGACAATAAAGTGGTATCAGGAGATCCTGAAAAAATAAAAAAGGTTCTTGATACCTGGAAGTTTTCAAAAGATAGCAGATCATCCAATCCCAATTGGTTACTAATTGATACACAAGCTTGACAAATAAGCTATCAGATAAAGATAAAAAAGATTGGCAAGATTTTTTAAATAGTTCTGAAAAACTTCAGGCTAAAGATATAGATAAATCAAATAGTCAAATAACTTCTGAAAAATCTATAGATTTACACGGATATACTTTAAAGGAAGCCAATGAAAAAATTTCAAGATTTATTGAACATTGCTATTTGAATAGAGTAAAAAAAATAAATATTATTACTGGCAAAGGTATGAGATCTAAAAATTTAGATGATCCTTATCAGTCTACTGACTTAAGCATTCTGAAATATTCTGTGCCAGATTATGTTAAAAATAACTCTGAATTAATGAAGAAAATTATTAGAATAGATTTTGATTCGGTAAATAGTCCGTCAAAAGGAAATTTTGATATATTTTTGAAATCTATAAAATAAACTTTGATAAATCAGTGTCTTTTACTAGTTCGCCAATGTTGTTTTTTATATATTTTCCATCCACAGTTATCTTTTCTCCAGCTCTATCAGTTGCTGTAAAACTAATTTCATCTAATACTCTTTCAATTATAGTGTGCAGTCTTCTTGCCCCAATATTTTCTACTGATGAATTCACTTCGCTTGCTATATGAGCAATAGTATTTATTCCATCCTCTGTAAATTCTAAATCAACATTTTCAGTTTTTAAAAGAGCTTTATATTGTTTTATTAAACTATTATCTGGCTCTTTTAAAATTCTTATAAAGTCCTCACTATTAAGTGCATCAAGCTCAACTCTTATAGGTAATCTTCCTTGTAATTCTGGTAAAAGATCAGATGGCTTTGCTAACTGAAATGCACCTGACGCAATAAATAAAATATGATCGGTTTTAACTGGTCCATATTTTGTGCTTACTGTCGTGCCTTCAATCAACGGCAATAAATCTCTCTGAACACCTTCTCTAGATACATCACCACCAACACGGTCTGTTCTTGCTGAAATTTTGTCAATTTCGTCCAAGAAAACTATACCGTTATTTTCAGTTGAATCTTTTGCAGATTTTATAATTTTATCTTGTTCAATAAGTTTATCTGACTCTTCATTTATTAAAATTTCGTGAGATTCTTTAACTGACATTTTCTTTTTCTTAGGCTTTTGCCCCATAGATTTTCCAAGCATGTCAGATATATTTATCATGCCAACATTTGCACCTGGCATTCCAGGTATTTCAAATGATGGCATTTGATTAGACTCACTAACAGCTATTTCAATTTCGTTATCGTCTAAATCTCCATCTCTTAGTCTCTTTCTAAAACTTTCTCTTGTTGCAACACTTGCTTTATTTCCAACTAAAGCATCCAAAACCCTATCCTCAGCTAATTTTTGTGCTTGAGCATGAACTTCTTTTCTTTTTTTTACTTTTTCCATTGCAATTGCAATTTCTAATAGATCCCTAACAATTTGCTCGACATCACGTCCCACATATCCTACTTCAGTAAATCTTGTAGCTTCAACTTTTACAAACGGTGCTTCCGCTAATTTTGAAAGTCTTCTTGAAATCTCAGTTTTACCAACACCAGTCGGACCTATCATAAGAATATTTTTCGGTAAAACCTCATCTTTCATATCATCCTCTAATGCTTGTCTTCTCCATCTATTTCTCAGAGCAATTGCAACAGCTCTTTTAGCTTTGTTTTGCCCGACAACAAATCTATCTAATTCTGAAACAATTTCTCTAGGTGATAATGAATTTGCTATTACATTTTTCTCTTTTTTAACTTTACCTTTTGGAAATGATGTAACATTTGATTTTTCCATTATATTTTCTCCATACTCAAATTGTCATTAGTAAATACACAAATATCTGATGCAACTTTAATTGATTTTTTTGCAATCTCTTCTGCTGACATTTCAGTATCCATTAATACTTTTGCAGCTGCTAAAGCATAATTTCCACCTGAACCAATCCCAATAACATCTCCCTCAGGCTCAAGAACATCGCCTGTTCCAGAAATTATAAAACTTTTTTCTTTATCACCTATTGCCATTAAGGCCTCTAATCTTCTTAAATATTTATCTGTACGCCAATCTTTTGCTAATTCTACAGCAGCTCTTGTCAGATTACCTGCATGTTTTTCAAGTTTTGACTCTAATCTTTCAAACAATGTTAAAGCATCTGCTGTTGATCCAGCATAACCTGCGATCACATTTCTTTTCTCAATTTTACGAACTTTGTTGGCAGTTTTCTTTATAACAGTATTACCCATGCTAACTTGACCGTCACTGGCCACAACTACGTCGTTATTTTTTCTTACAAGTACAATTGTTGTCATAGGTTATAGATGGATATGAATTTCAATAGTTCAAGCCCAGGTTTAGTATTATTGATATAATCAAAAATACCTATATACCTAATTTATATTATGAAAAGAAAAGCAAAAATAGCCAGAAAAACAAAAGAAACAAATATCAGTGTCGATTTAAACATTGATGGAAAAGGTAAGTACAAAGTTGACACAGGAATAGGTTTTTTAGATCACATGCTCGAGCAGTTATCCAAACACTCATCAATGGATTTAACTGTTAAAGCTAAAGGTGACACACACATTGATCTTCACCACACTACTGAAGATACTGGAATTGCTATTGGAGAATGCTTAAAGAAAGCTTCAAAAAAATTTGTAGGTATTAAAAGATATGCTCACATTCTGCTACCAATGGATGAAACATTAACAAGAGTTGCAATAGATGTTTCAAACAGACCTTACTTGATTTGGAATGTAAAATTAAAAGTTGAAAAACTTGGTGAGATGGACACAGAATTATTTAAAGAATGGTTTCAGGCATTTGCTCAAGCAGCCGGAATTACTTTGCACGTTGAAAATATTTATGGTGATAATAGTCACCACATTATAGAGTCTTGTTACAAAGGGCTAGCAAGGACTTTAAGAGCTGCACTAGAATTAGATCCAAGGAACAAAAGCACAATTCCTTCTACAAAGGGCTCTTTATAAAATTAATGGACGTCACAATTGTTGACTATAAATCAGGAAATATTAGCTC
>LUMT01000215.1_pt1 | contig 30204 bp, 34 predicted proteins | sample 729741 | NCBI WGS metagenome assembly LUMT01 (sample SAMN03860299, study PRJNA289734) | marine metagenome | biome: seawater column; feature: ocean; material: water; isolation source: Red Sea water column Station 192 - depth 50m | place: Saudi Arabia: Red Sea | collected 2011-10-15 | depth 50 m
ACCTTTTTTTAAAAAATTAGAAACTTGGTCTCATGATAGTAATGAAAGAGGTAAAGAGGGGCCATTAAAAGTAAATAAATCAAACATAGATAAAAAATACCCTCTATTTAAAAAAGTTTTAGAAGCTGCACAAGAAGCTGGATATAAAATATTTAATGACTCTAACAGTATTGATAAGGAAGGTTTTGGAACTTTTGATGTAACAATAAACAAAGGTGTAAGACAAAGTGTTGCTAAGGCATATTTAGAGCCAATCCAAAATAGAAAAAATCTAAGAATAATAAATAATATTGATGTTAAAAAAATTCTTTTTAAAAATAAAACTGCAATTGGTGTTGAAACGATTAAAAAAAATATAACCAATAATTATTTAGCCAATAAAGAAGTTATACTTTGTGCTGGTTCAATTAATTCACCTAAAATTCTTCAATTATCCGGAATAGGTAATGAAACGTATCTTAAAAGCTTGGGAATAGAAGTAATTAATAATTTAGTTGGGGTGGGAGAAAATTTACAAGATCATTTAGAGATGTATATTCAATATAAATCTAAAAAAAATGAAACATTACATTCTTTAGCAACAAATTTTCTCTATCAAGCAATAGAAGGATCAAAATGGTTTTTATTTAAAAAAGGTAGGTTAGCAAACTCACACTTAGAGTTAGGAGGTTTTGTTAAATCTGACAAATCATATAATCACCCAAACCTACAATTTCATTTTTTTCCCTACTTAGTTATTAATCATGGTTTAGAAAATCCTAATTTTGAAGCTTTTCAATTTCATGTTTGTCCAAATAGACCAAAAAGTAGGGGGTTTGTTAAAATTAAAACAAATAACTATAAAGATGATCCTAAAATACAATTTAATTATCTTAAGCATGAAGACGATTTAAAACAAATGAGAGAAGGTGTAGGAATTGCTAAAAAAATTTTGTCTCAAAAAGCACTTAAAGAATATGTTGGCACAGAAATTAGGCCTGGGAAGAATGTATCTAATCAAAATGAATTAGATGAAGTTATTAAAAATACATCTGAATCTGCGTATCATCCGTCATGCACAAATAAAATGGGTGAGGACAAAACTTCAGTTGTAGACCAAGACCTAAGGGTTCATGGAATTCAAAATTTAAGAGTTGTTGATGCTTCTGTAATGCCAGATATTGTTAGTGCTAATTTAAATGCAACAACTATTATGATTGCTGAAAAAGCTTACGACCAAATAAATAGTACCGTTAGTTAGAGAGATAAAATCTAATTTAATTAGATCGTTTTTCTTCTAAGAGTCCAACCGTATCTTTCGCTGTAGTATGCTTCGATACCATCAGCAAGATTAAGGTCATAATTTGAGTCTATAGATCCTTCAAGAACCTTCTTCTCAATAGAACTCTGCTCTAGGCTTTCTTTTTGGTTATTAATATTTTCTGTTAATTTACTATTCATATTTACAGATTTTACAAATACATAATAAAATAAAAAAAAACTAGAGTTTTTCTTAGTTTTAATGTAAAGAAAATTACTTTGAATTTATTATTTTTGTAAATTTTGTAAATGAATATTGAATCTGACATAAATTTTGGCCCAAGGTTAAAAAAACAAAGGATAAGTAAAGGTTTTTCACAAGCTGAATTATCAAAAACTATTGGCATATCTCCTAGTTATTTAAATTTAATTGAAAGTGGAAAAAGAAAAATACCACTTTCCTTACTAATTAAAGCAGCTGATAAATTAGATTTATCAATTAAAGACTTCTCAACAGAATCTAGCAAACGACTTCTTTCAGACGTAATGGATGTTTTAAGCAATGAGATTTTTGATGATTTAAAGATAACCAATCACGACACAAGTGACTTTATTGGTTCAAATCCTAACATAGCTAAAGCATTACTGACAATAAATGATTCTTTTAAAAGTTTTAAAGAAGATATGCAAAATCGACTTGAAACGATGGATGTCAATGCAAATCAAATTGAAAAACCAACAAGACTACCTGTAGAAATCGTTTCAGATATTCTTCAAGAAAATAAAAATTACTTTCATGATTTAGAAGTAAGTTCTGAAAATCTAAGAAAAGAAATAGGTCTTGAAACTGGACCTAACATTGGTTCTGGATCTAAATTATCACTTTATCTTAAAGAAAAACATGGAATTGAAGTTAAAATAGTAACCATAAACGAAGATGAAAAAATAGTTAAAAGATTTGATGAAAATTCAAAGATTTTTTATCTTTCTGAAATGTTAACTTATACATCAAGAAACTTTCATTTAGCATCACAAGTTGCTTATTTAGAGGCTAATGATGTTATCAATAAAGTTATTAAAGATAATAACGTCGAATCAGAAGAAGTAGAACCTTTGCTTAAACTATCTTTACTAAATTATTATGCTGCTGCTTTTATGATGCCTTATAACGATTTTTTAAAGAGTGCTAAATTACATAAATATGATGTAGAAATTTTGATGCATCATTATGCTTGTAGTTTTGAACAAGTTACACATAGATTAACAAATCTTCAAAGACCTGGAAACGAAGGAGTGCCATTTCATTTTTTAAAAACAGATATTGCTGGAAATGTCTCAAAGCGATTTTCTTTATCTGGTATTCATATACCAAGACATGGAGGTTCTTGTCCTAGATGGAATGTTTATACTGCTTTTTTAAATCCTGGAAAAATTCATCCTCAAATATCTAAAATGCCAGATGGACGAGTATATTTTTGTATCGCAAGAGCTTTTGAGAAAGGAATTGAAAAACATGGAATGCCTAAAAGCTTTGTTTCGATTGGTTTAGGTTGTGATATGAAATACGCTAAAGATCTAATTTATTCTGAAGGAATTGATCTAAATAATAAAAAATTACAAATGCCAATTGGAGTTTCTTGTAGGATATGTCCTAGAGTGGAATGTCAGCAAAGAGCTTTTCCTCCAATTGATAAAGAACTTAAATTAGATATTAAATATAGAGGGACATCACCATACGTTACAATTTAGCTAAATTTTAACTAACATTTTACCTAAATTTTTACCATTCAGTAGATCTATAAATGCTTTTGGAGCATTTTCTATATTTTCATAAATTGTTTCTTTAAACTTTATTTTTCCTTCAGACAGCCAATTTCGCATATCAGTTTCAAAAGGCTCATTATCATTTTCATGATCAAAAATTAAAAAACCTTTTATAGTTAATCTTTTTACTAATACGTGAGCCATATTTTTTAGTCCAGCAGGTGCAGAAGTTGAATTCATTTGAGATATTCTTCCACAAATAATAATTCTTCCAAAATTTTTCATTCGAAAAATTGCAGACTCTAAAAAATCACCTCCAACATTATCAAAGTATAAGTCAAATCCTTCAGGACAAATTTCTTTTAAGTGAACAACAAGGTTATCAATTTTTTTATAATTAAATGCTACATCAACATTTAATTCATTTTTTAACCAATCAACTTTTTCATCTGATCCAGTACTAGCATATACTTTGCATCCTAAATTTTTTGCAATTTGACAAACTGTTGAACCAACACTTCCACCTGCTGAAGATACAAGAATACTTTGTCCCTTTTGTATATTCCCATGATTAAAAAGACCAATATATGCAGTTTGCCCTGTCATTCCTAAAGGCCCAAGATAAGTTTGCAATGGAAGATTGGAATTTTTTATTTTTTTTAAATCACCGCCTTTGCAAACGAAGTTATCTCTCATTCCAAAATTACTGAAAACAACATCTCCTTCTTTAAATTGTGAATCTTTTGATTTTTGGACTGACCCAATTGCATAACCTTCCATTTCCTCGCCTAGTAAAAAGGGTGGTTTATAATTTTTACGTTCTGTCATCCTTGCTCTCATATACGGATCAACAGATATCCATGAATTAAGAACATGAATATTATTTGTTTCATCTAATTCTAAAGTTTTAGATTTAATTTCAAAATCTTCTTCTTTAGGTAACCCAGTTGGTATATAATTTTTTAAAGCTACATATTTTGAGATTATTGTCATAATTATAATTTATATTTTTTCTTTAATTCTAGCAAATCTATTAAGAAATTATCTCTTATGTTACTTAAATCTTTTATAGAATGATTCTTTGATTGTTTTTTTGTGCCTTTAATGATTTTTTCTTTAAGTTTTTTTGTTAGTTTTGGAGATTTGAGTTTAGTCCATGGAAGCTTCAATGCTGGTCCAAACTGATCTAGCATATGTTTCATACCCATTTCTCCTCCCGCTAAGTGAAATGTCAAAAAAGTTCCCATTAGAGCCCATCTCATACCAGGACCATAAGTTATTGCTTCATCTAAATCTTTTGTTGAAGCATATCCATCATTTATAATATGTAAACCCTCTCTCCACAAAGCTTCTTGCAATCTATCAGATAAAAAGCCCGGTAATTCTTTTTCTACCAATAATGTTTTCATTTTAATTTTTTGATAAAATTTTTTTGCTTTATTAAGATATAAATTTGTAGTTTTTTTACCTTTTACAATTTCAACCAAAGGGAGAATATATACAGGGTTAAATGGATGAGCTATGATTAACCTTTTTGGATTAATACATTTTGATTGTAAATCTGATGGAAGTAAACCAGATGAACTTGAAGCAATTATTGAATTTGAGGGTGAATATTTACTTATATTTTTTATAACATCTTTTTTTAAAGTTAATCGTTCGGGTACATTTTCCTGAATTAAATCTGCATTTTTTACTGCTTCTTCAATACTGTCTACGATTTCCAAATTTTTGAAATTGATTTTTGTATTATATAATTTCTTTATAATTAAGTTTGTTCTTGTTATTTCTTCTTTTAGAAAATGTAATTGCTGAGAATTTTTATCAAATGCTTTGACTCTTATACCATTAGCGAGAAATCTAAGTATCCAGCCAGTACCAATTACACCAGTTCCAATGACAGCAATATTTTTCAAATTAAAAATGTTTTTTTAGTTTTAATTTCTCTCTAGTCTGTTGAGGTGATAAAATAGAAGCCCCCATATCTTCAACAATACATCTTGCCTTTTCAACCAACTGTGCATTTGATGCAAAAACTCCTTTTTTTAAATAAAGATTGTCTTCAAGTCCCACACGAACATTTCCTCCCAAAATAACTGCCTGTGCAGCCATAGGCATTTGTGATCTTCCTATTCCAAACCCAGACCAAACACCTTCAGAAGGTACCATTTCAGCCATAGCTTTCATTGCGCTCGTTGTTGCAGGTGATCCCCAAGGTATGCCAAGGCATATTTGATAAAAAGGAGGGCCATCAATTAAACCTTCTTTATAAAGTTGGTTAGCAAACCATAAATGACCCATTTCAAAAGCTTCCATTTCTGGTTTCACTCCAAGCTCCTGCATTTTTTTTGCTGCAGTTCTTAGTTGTATCGGTGTATGAATAAAAGTCATGTTTGAGTCACCAAAATTTAGTGAGCCGCAGTCTAAAGTACAAATTTCAGGCAATAACTCTTCAACATGTTCTAATCTGCTTAATGCATCGATCATATCTGTATTTGCTCCCACGGGATTTAAAGGATCTTTACCTGTTCCAACTTCAAAATCACCACCCATACCTGTAGTAAAATTTAAAACTACATCAGTTTCAGAAGAGCGAATTCTATCTGCCACTTCTTTATAATAACTTAAATTCCTAGAAGGTTTGCCATCAGGTTCTCTTACATGTACATGAGCTATTGCTGCACCCGCTTTGGCAGCTTCAATTGAAGCATCAGCAATTTGTTTTGGTGTTATAGGTAATTCAGGATGTTTACCTGCTGTATCACCAGATCCTGTTACAGCACATGAAATTATTACTTCATTATTCATTATTTTAAACTACTATATTTTTTGAATTAATAAAGAAAAACAATGAAGATATATTTAAATTCAGGAAGAGTAAAAAAAGAATGGACCGATTACAATGGTCATATGAATTTGGCATTTTATATTCATCTTTTTGATGCTGGATGGGAAGTTCTTTTACAAAAATTTAATATGGGTGAAACTTCTGCAAAAACAGAGAAGAAAACTACTTTTGCCGTAGAGTCACACACAACTTATGACAAAGAAGTGAAAGAGGGTGATGAAGTAGATATTAATTTGTTATTTCTTGATAGGGATAAAAAAAGATTAATTTATAAATTAGAAATGACACATAAGCTTGAAGGTTACAGAGCAGCAACAACAGAGGTTTGTTCTTTGTATGTTGATTTAAATATTAGAAAAGTTTCTGAATTAGAATTAGAAAAGCAAAAAGATATAGATAAATTTATTCAAGAAAATAAAAATAACTTTGATCCAGGTAACCTTACTCTAATCAACAAGTTAAAAAAATAATTATAAATTTCTATAAGGTGTTCTATTAAATATTCTTTGAACCATTGGAACAAATTCTTTTAAAGGAATTGTATCATAATTTGGATCAAATGATGCTTGATCCCATCTTTCACAAAAATCTATAGTGTCTTTAAAGAATTCATGACCTTTGAATTTATCTCTTAGATTTCTATCTTTTCCATAATAATGATTATAGTAGTAGGCTTGAAACAAACCGTGTTGTTCTACAATCCATCTTGTTTTTTCAGAAACAAAAGGTTTTAATACTGCAGCGGCAAGTTCAGAATGATTAAGAGGTGCAATTTCATCACCTATATCATGCAATAAGGAAGCTACCACCATTTCTTCAGAAGCTTGTTCACGTAACGCTCTTGATGCAGTTTGAAGAGAGTGTTCTAATCTAGATACCTTATAGCCACCTAAAGAATTGTCTAAACTTTCTAGCACTCTTACTATTCTATCAGCTGTACCTTCAATAAATTTATCTTCAAAATTAGCAAGAAGTTCATAATCCTCTTTATCACCATGTTTCATTTCAGTGAATTTTACTTCATCTTTAGACATGAAATAATTATACATATTTTTAAATTTTATGAAACTAATTCCTGAATGGCATGAACACCAATATTGTTTGATTGCTTGGCCATGTAATAAAGATCTATATGGTAAAATTATCAATAAGGCTAGAGATGAAGTTGCAAATGTAATTAATGAAATTGCAAAAACTGAGCATGTTATTGTTTTGTCAAATAAAGAAGACATTAATGAAATTCAAAATAAAACTGATCATAAAAATATAGATATTATAGAATGTAAATTAGATGATTCTTGGATGCGAGATATTGCACCAATTTTTTATAATGAAAATGAAAAATTAAAATCAATTAGCTTTGAATTTAATGGTTATGGAAAGTATCCAGATTATTTAAATGATAATAAAATATCAAAATTTATTTCAAACTATTTAAATATCCCAACAAAAATTTCTGACTTAGTTATTGAAGGAGGAGCAATAACTTATGATGATAAAAAAAATTTATTTAGCACTAAAAATGTAATATTTAATAAAAATAGAAAACAAAAACATAATAGTGAATATATTATTAAAGAATTAAAGCTCTTGTTTGACTTAAATTATATTTTTTTATTTGAAAATGGACTAATGGAGGATGATACAGATGGTCATGTCGATAATTTATTATGCCCGATAGGAAAAAATCAATATTTAATTGCCACAACTCACAAATTAGATCCTAATTATGAAATATTAGAAAAAAACAAAGCTGATCTTATTAAATTTTTTAAAGATACTAATCAGACATTTGATTTAATTGAAGTTCCTTTACCTACAAGAAAAAAGATTAATAATAAGAATATTATTAGCTCATATATAAATTTCTATTTCAGTAAAAATAAAATTATCTTACCTAAATTCAATGTTAAGGAAGATAATGAGGTAAAATTAACTTTTGAAAAGTTATTCCCAAATCGAGAAATTATGATGTTGGAAACAGAAAATATAAATTATGGTGGTGGAAATATTCATTGTATAACAATGAATGTACCAAAAATATGAAAGTAAAAGTAGCAACATCACAATTCAAGGCTATTAAAGGAGACTTTGACGCTAATTTAAATAAAGCAATTAGTTTAGTTGAAAAAGCATCAAATGAAAATGTTGATATTTTACTTCTGCAAGAATTATTTCAAGATTATTATTTTTGTTCAACAAAAAATGATAAATTTTTTGATCTTGCAATTGATTTTCCTTCTAATCCAATGTTCGAAAAATTATCTAATATTTGTAAAGATAAAAAGATTTCATTACCAATTAGTTTTTTTCAAAAAAAAGAAAATAAGTTTTTTAACTCTTTAGTTATGATTGATTCTTTTGGTAAATTAAGTGAAGTTTACAATAAATCTCACATCCCTGAAGGGCCTGGATATAATGAGAAGTATTATTTTGAAAAAGGCAACACAGGCTTTATGGTTTTTGACACCCCTCTGGCAAAAGTTGGCTGTGCAATTTGTTGGGATCAGTGGTTTCCTGAATGTGCAAGAATATTAACATTGAAAGGTGCAGATTTAATTTTATATCCATCAGCAATTGGTTCTGAGCCACACATGCCTGAATTAAATTCAAAAGATCATTGGATTAATACAATGGTAGGACATGCTGCTGCAAATCAAATCCCTATAATAACTTCGAATAGAATAGGGAAGGAGGTCGAAGCTGATATTGAATTAAATTTTTATGGTAATTCTTTTATATTGGATCATCTTGGAAATGTAATAAATCGTATGAATGATAAGGATGAGGGAATAATAACTGCGACTTTAGATTTGTTAATTTCAAGAGAATATAGAAAATTATGGGGTAACTTTAGAGACAGAAGGCCCGATCTATATAAAAAAATTCTCGATTTTTAATTTATTTTATTTAATGTAATTTTTATTTAGGAGGGGAATAATGCTTAAGTATTTTATATCTCTATTAGTTTTAATTTCTTTTTCAGCTCAGGCTAAAGAAGAATTATTTATTTACAATTGGTCTGACTACTGGAGTTTTTCAAAAACTTGATAAGGCTCAACTTTCAAACATTGGTAATTTAGATCCCGATGTACTAGCAAAAATTGATGCACATGATCCAGGAGGTCAATACTCGATAAATTATATGTATGGTACTACAGGTATTGGCTATAATACTGATAAAGTTGATGAAAATGATATTACAAGTTGGAGCATTTTGTTTGATCCAGCTATTGCATCAAAATATGCAGATTGTGGAATCGCAATGTTGGATGCTCCTACAGAGGTTATGGAAATCGCTTTAAAATACGTTGGAAAAGATCCTTATACAGAGGATGAGAAAGATTATGAGGTTGCTCTTGAAATGTTACAGCAAATAAGACCTTACATAAGATATTTTGATTCTTCTCAATATATCGATGATTTAGCAAATGGAGAGATCTGTTTAACTATGGGTTGGTCAGGTGATGTTTTTCTAGCTGCAGATGAAGCTGCAGATGGAGTAGAAGCTTGGTACTCAATTCCATCTGAAGGAACTGTAATATGGTTTGATATGATGGCTATTCCAGCTGATGCAAAAAATGTTGAGAATGCACACAAATTTATAAATTATATTTTAAGACCTCAAGTTGCTGCTGATATTACAAATTACGTTTGGTATTCAAATCCAAATAAAGCAGCCAATGAACTAGTTGATCCTGAAATTTTTGAAGATCCTGCTATTTATCCAGATGAAGCAACTTTAAGTATGCTTTTTGCTGATACTGCAGACTCTCCGAAAAAATCTAAATTATCAACTAAATATTTTAATAAGTTTAAAGCAAATTAAAAAATATACTTCATNNNGATAACAAAGTTTTAGAAAATATTAATTTAAATATTTCAAAATCTGAATTTTTTGGTCTCTTAGGATCATCGGGCTCAGGCAAAACTACCTTACTAAGAATACTAGGTGGATTTGAGAAGCCAGATACAGGACGTGTAATACTCGACGGAACGGACATAACAAACCTTGAACCTTTTGAAAGACCATTAAATTATATGTTTCAATCGTATGCTCTATTTCCTCACTTAAACGTATTTAATAATTTAGCTTTTGGAATAAAAGAAAATTTTACCCAAAAAGAAATTGAAATAAACGTAAGAAATATTGCCGAACTTTTATCTATTGAACATTTATTAAATAGAAGAATTAAGCAATTATCAGGAGGAGAGCAGCAACGAGTTGCCCTTGGAAGGTGCTTAATAAAAAAACCTAAGTTATTATTATTAGATGAGCCTCTTGCAGCACTAGATAAAAAACTAAGATCAAAAACGCAATTAGAGTTAACAACACTCCAAAAGAAACTAAAAATTACATTTGTTTTTGTTACCCATGATCAGGAAGAAGCAATGTCCTTATCTGATAGAATGGCAATAATGAAGAATGGTCTTATTTTGGAATGTTCTAGCCCTGAAGAGATTTATGAAAATCCTAAAAGTCTTTATACTGCCAATTTTATAGGAATTGCAAATATAATTGAGATTTATAAGAAAGATGAAAATTTTTATTCTGATGATTTAGGTATAAATTTTAAATTAAACAAAGAATTAAAAAATACAAAAACTAATATTTTACTAAGACCAGAGAAAATAAAAATACAATCAATAAATAATTTGAAAACAAGTTCATTTAATTCCTTTAGTGGAGAAATTTTAGAAAAATCATATTTGGGAAGTTTTACACGTTATGAAATTAAAATTAAAAATATGATAATTTCAGTTTTAGATCAGAATTTTAACTCCAACTCAAATTATAATTTCCCAAAAGGGGAGAAAGTCATTTGTAGTTGGGAAAGTGAATCAATTAAGGTTTTAGAGGATTAATTGAAAAATAAATTATTTGAAAAATATTTTGTTTTTAGTCCTTATTTTTGGCTTGTTCTATTTTTTTTTATACCATTAGCTATAATTTTTAAAATATCAATTTCGGTATCAGAATGGGGGATGCCTCCTTATCAAGATATTTTTCTTTTTGATAATGGATTTAAGATCAATACTACATTTGAAAACTATGTTTATATATTTAGTGATTATTACTACATTGGATCTTTTGTAAACTCTTTGATACTAGCTCTAATATCTACTTTTTTTTGTTTACTTATTGGGTTCCCATTAGCTTTTTATATTGCGACTTCAAATATCAGATTAAGAAATATCCTATTAGTTTTAGTAGTTATTCCATTTTGGTCATCATTTTTATTAAGAGTATATGCATGGAAAATAATTTTACAGAATAATGGAATTTTAAATGTAATACTTCTAAACCTAGGCATAACATCAGAACCACTTCAATTATTATACAATCAATATGCTGTCATCATGGGAATTGTATACACTTATTTACCTTTGATGATTTTACCACTCTATGGATACTTAAATAAATTTGAAAAAGATTTAGGATTAAATCGTATTAAAACCTTTTTTAAAGTTATTCTTCCTTTGTCTGTTCCAGGAATTGTTGCTGGATCTTTATTAGTTTTTATACCTGTTGTTGGAGAATTTATTATACCTGAAATGTTAGGTGGTAGTGATAGATTGTATTATGGAAAAATATTATGGGAGGAATTCTTTGTTAATAGAAATTGGCCAGGTGCTAGTGCTTTAGCTTTTAGTGGAATTATTATTTTGGTTTTGCCAATTGTTATTTTTCAAATACTTTATTCTCGTTGGAGTCAAAAAAATGAAATCTAGTTTAATCAAAAGTATAGTTATTTTTTTAGGTTTATTTTTTTTATATTTCCCAATTTTAGTTTTAATTTTTTACTCATTTAATGAAAATAAGAGAGTAATGGTTTGGAAAGGATTTTCTTTAAGATGGTACAATGAATTATTTAATAATGAACAAATAATTGAGGCATTTATTATTAGTATTAAAATTGCAGCTTTGTCTGCAACTTTTGCTACAATTTTAGGAGTTATGATTGGATATTCACTTGTAAGAATAAGAAAAATTCCTTTTAAATCATTTTATATTTTTCTTTCTTCAACACCTTTGGTTTTACCAGAATTAATTTTAGGTCTTTCAATGTTACTTTTTTTTATAAGCTTAAATAATGTAATTGGATTTCCATCATCTAGAGGGCAATTAACTATTTTTATATCACACGTTACTTTTTGTATTGCATTTGTCGCAATTATTATTCAAGCAAGATTAACTGACTTTAACAAAAATATTGAGGAAGCTGCGATGGATCTAGGCTATAATTATACCAAGGTACTCTATAAGATAACTTTACCAATAATTTTACCTTCTATTATTGCTGGTTGGTTATTAGCTTTTACAATTTCTTTAGATGATCTAGTTGTTGCGAGTTTTACTACTGGGCCTGGAGCTAACACATTGCCAATTGTAGTTTTTTCTAAAGTTAGATTAGGATTGAGTCCTGAAGTAAACGCATTATCAGCAATTTTAATGTTTGCTTTAATAATAATTGGTTTATTTTATTTTTATTTTAATAAAAAATTTAAACATTAAGTAATAAATATTCTCGCTCCCAAGAACTTATTACTGATAAATAAGCTTGATACTCAACTCTTCTTATCGCAGCAATCGACCTTACAAATTTTTCATTAAATATGGATTTTATATCTTCATCATTTTCAAAAAGAGTTAATGATTCATCCATATTTTTAGGCAGATTAGAATTTTTATCTTTAAATGCACTATCTTTGGTTTCTGGATTTGGTTTTAAATTGTTTTTCATTCCTAAATATCCTGACGCTAAATTAGCAGCAAAAACTAGATATGGATTTGTATCAGATCCAGGAATTCGATTTTCAATACGTATATTCCTTTCCTCAATTGATGGAATTCTAAAACCACAACTTCTATTACCTATTCCCCATTTAACATTTTTAGGAGCACCCCAAGTTGCAAACAATCTTCTAAATGAATTTATATTTGGAGCGTATATTGGCATTAATAATGGAGTATATTTTTCCAATCCACCTAAATAATTTTTCATTTTTTTTGAAATTTTAGATGATTTATTAAAAAAAATATTTTTATTTTTTTCATTATATATCGATTGATGTATGTGCATTGCACTACCAGGTTGGTTCTCCATAGGTTTTGCCATAAATGTTGCATGAAGTTTATGTTTCAACGCCGACTGTCTTAGAGTTCGTTTAAATAAAAATACCTGGTCTGCTAGATCTAAAGGATCACCATGCTGAAAATTAATTTCCATCTGAGCTGAACCAGATTCATGGTTAATAGTATCAATTTCAATATTTTGTGCTTCACAATAATTATATACATCCTCAAAAAGATGATCAAATTCGTTAACAGCATCTATACCCAAGGCTTGCTTACCTGTTTCTTGTCTACCTGATTGACCAACTGGCACTTCGAGGGGGTAATCTGAGTCAGCATTAGGTTTCACTAAATAAAATTCTAACTCTGGTGAAACAATTGGAGTTAATTTATCTTTTTTATAAAGTTTAAGAATATTTTTTAGAGCATTCCTACTAGAATTTATAACATCATCTCCGTTAAGATTTATTGCATCGCAGATAATTTGTGCAGTAGGGTCGTCGTACCATGGCACTACTCTCATTGTATCAAAATCTGGTTTTAAAATTACATCAATGTCAGTTGGATTGTAAACACTTCTTGGTAAAGCACCGGCAGAGTCTTCAGTTGCATAATCTCCTGATATCGTTTGAATAAAAGTTGACTGTGGTAATCTGTGACTTTCATCTTCCAGTCCTTTTAAAAATTTATTAGTTGGTAAAATTTTTCCCCTTGCTATACCTCCAAGATCTGGAACTAAACATTCAACTTCTGTAATAGAGTTTTCATGAAACCAATTTTGAAATTTTTCAATCATATTGAGACTGTTTGTTTACTAATTATTATTAAACCATTAAAGATAAGTTAATGTTTACTACAAAAAAAAGGACCTTTAATCAACATGATAATGAAAAAGAGAGTTTTTATAAATTTTCAGCACCTAATTTTTCTAATCAAAGTAAATTAAATGAGAATATTTCAACTGATGTATGTATTATTGGAGGTGGTTTAACAGGTATTTCTTCAGCATTAAATTTATCTAATCAAGGTTTATCAATAACGATTTTGGAAGCAAATAAAGTTGGATCTGGTGCTTCTGGTAGGAATGGTGGTCAACTAGGAATTGGAATGAGAAAAGATCAATTCTACTTAGAAAAAAAATTTGGTATTGAAAAAGCAAAATTTTTTTGGAAAGTTGGATTAGATGCTGTTTCAAATGTAGTTAATTTAATTGAAAAATACAAAATTGACTGTGCGCTTAGACAAGGTGTTCTTCATGTAGGCAACACAAAAAAAGATTATAAATATTTTCAAGATGAAATTGAGCATATGCAGAAGAATTATAATTATAATAATTATGAATACTTTGACCACAATTCAATAAGAGATGAAGTTAATAGTGACAGATATTTTTCTGGAATGCTTTTAAAGGATTCTTATCATTTAAACCCATTAAAACTGACATATGGTTTAGCAGAACAGTGTTTAGCGAATGGTATAAATATATATGAAAATTCTCCGGCTGATAAAATTGTTGATAATCAAAAAGAAGTTATAATTCACTCTGGAAAAAATATTATTAAAGCAAAGAAAGTAATTATTGGTTGCAATGGTTATCTTGACAATCTTTTAGGATCAAAGAGAAATTATTTTATGCCTATAAATAATTATATTATTGCAACAGAACCTCTCGGAAAAGATCTGGCAAGTAAATTAATCAAAAGAAATTGTGGCGTAATAGATTCTAGATTTATGATTGATTATTATAGATTTTCAGAAGACTACAGACTTCTTTTTGGAGGACCTGAAACAATTACATCTCATTTTGTAAAAGATGCAAAGAGTTTTGTCTCTAAACGAATGTATAAAGTTTTTCCTGAATTAAAAAAATTTAAAATTGAATTTTCTTGGGGAGGTACCTTGGCAATATCGATTAATAGATTGCCTATTTTTGGAACTATAATGAATCAAAAGTTATATTATGCTCATGCTTACTCTGGGCATGGGTTAGCTATGAGTATTATGGGAGGAAAAATGGTAGCTGAAAAAATTTTAAATAAATCAAATAATTTTGATATGTTTGAGCAAATTAATCATTTTAAAATTCCAGGTGGCAACATGTTTAGAAGACCATTGTATTCTTCAGCCATTATTTATTATAGGTTAATGGATTATTTAAATAGATTGTAATTACTTAATTGCTCTTCTTAATCTGTCATTTATAGTTTTGCCAAGCCCTTTATCAGGTATTTCTACTACAGCAATTTTTTTGCATCTACTTTGATCTAATTTATGAAGATAATGATAAAAATTTTTTGCTGCTTCATTTAAATTTTTTTTATTACTCAAATTTAAATTAATTATTTTAGACTTTAATTTATTATTGCCAAAATTTAATAAACCTTCATTTTTTAGTATTCTCTTAGCATTCATTCTTATTGGCTTTAAAGTTGAGTAATGTTTTTTTAAATTACCAGGAGAAATAGATGATTTCTTTTTAATTTTTACTTTTGCATATTTATTTAGCTCTTCAACAGTTATGCTGCCATATCTTAATACTTCAATTTCATTATTGGTATCAATTCTAACAACTGTGGACTCTAGTCCATGAGAAGACTGTTTATCTTTTAAAACAAATATTTTTTTTACTAGAATAGGATCGATATCCATAATATTGGTTACGGAAGTTCTTTCTGACAGATTAGCACTAGGGGCTGCAATAGGTAGGTCAAATAAAGTAATTAATTTTTTAGCCAATTTATTACCGGGAATTCTGCAGCCAACTAAAGTTGAGTTGTTAGAGACTAATTTTGATATTTTAGAATTTTTCTTTTTTTTTAATATTATCGTCAAAGGACCAGGCCAGAATTTTGAACCTAATTTTTTTTCAAATTTATTTAAAATAAAATATTTTTCTATTTGTTTAATACTTTTAAAGTGACAGATAATTGGATTACTTCGTGGTCTTTTTTTTACTTTAAAAATAGATTTTACAGCCTCATCATTTGTTGCATCTGCTCCAAGACCAAATACTGTTTCTGTGGGAAATATTACAAGTTCTCCACTGCTTAATAAATTTTTTGCAATATCTAACTTATTTTTTTTCATATTTTTTTATAAAATGTTTCCATCTATCTTTAAAATAGTTATTATCAATACTTGTATATGGGAAAAGTTATAGCATTTTCGAATCAAAAAGGTGGTTCAGGTAAATCGACTCTTTCAGCAAATTTATCAGTTTTGTGGAGCAATAGTGGTTACAAAGTAGCTGTTATAGATGCTGATGCACAAAAAAGTCTATCATATTGGCTTGAAGCAAGAAAATCTTATTATGGTGAAGATGATATTGGAATAACTCAATTAAATTTTGATATAAGGAATTTAATAGATGAAATTAAAGCCATAAAAAGAAAGTACGACTTTATAATAATTGATAGCCCTCCATCTATAACTTTTGAAACAATGCAGGTTGTAAAAGCTTCTGATAGGGTATTTGTTCCAGTACAACCAAGTCCAGTAGACTTAATGGCTACACTTCCTTTTTTAAAAATTGCAAAACAAGAAAGAAAAAATCCAATAATTATTCTTAATAGAGTGATGCCGAGAGCAAAATTAACTGACGCAATGATTTTGCGTTTAAGATATGCTGGTGCTAAAATTGCTCGCTCCCGACTGTCTAGCAAAGTATTATTTGCAGAAACATTCTCAGTTGGAAGGGGTGTAGTAGATATAAGTGTTACATCAGATGCTTCAAAAGAAATAATTAATGTTGGAAACGAAATTTTAAGAAATTTCTAACTTAATGTCTGATATCACAACTGTTATACTTGCTGCAGGCAATAGTACGAGATTTAAAGCAAGTAAATCAAAGCTTGTTTATCCATTATGTGGGTTACCAATTGTTTCACATATTTTTAATATTGCAAAAAAAATATCTGGTAAAAATATATTAGTTGTATCTAATGAAAAAAATAAAGAAGAATTAAAGTTAATATTAAATACCTCAAAGTTAGTTGTTCAAAAAAAACAAAAAGGAACCGCTGATGCAATTGAGCAAGTTAAAAAATATGTTAAATCAAAAAATATTTTAATTTTATTTGGTGATACACCTTTAGTTGAAGTTAAAGATATAAGAAAACTAGTAAGTAAATTTAAAAAAAGTAAAGCGAAAGCTTCATTAATTGCATTTAATACTTCAGAGCCACATGGTTATGGTAGGTTATTATTAAATAACAACTACGTTGAAGAAATAATTGAGCAAATCAATTTAAAACCTGAACAAAAAAAAATCAATTTATGTAATTCTGGTATTTTGATAGCAAATACTAAATTATTATTTGATAATTTAAAAAATATTAAAGAAAATAAAATTAAAAAAGAAAGATATCTTCCTGATATATGCAAAATTTTTTCAAAAAAAAATATTCCTATCAATTATATTGAGTGCAACAAAGAAACAATGTTGGGCATAAATACATTGGATGATTTTAATGTTGTACAAAATATCTTGCAAAAAAAATACGTAAAAAATTTTATAAAAAATGGAGTCAATTTTTTAAAACCCAATACTTGTTATTTAAGCTATGACACCAAAATTGAACCTACTGTTACAATTGAAAGCAATGTTACAATAAAGGAAAAAACAATTATAAAAAAAGGTTCAATAATTAAAAGTAATTCATACTTAGAAGAGGTTACAATAGATGAAAATTCACATATTGGTCCAAGTGCTAGATTAAGACCAAAAACAAAAATCGGAAAAAAATCAAAGATTGGTAACTTTGTTGAAATAAAAAATTCTAAAATTGGAAATAATGTTTCTATTGCTCATCTTTCATATGTTGGAGATTCAGAAATAGGAAATAATGTGAATATAGGTGCCGGCACAATAACTTGTAACTATGATGGAAAGAAAAAACACAAAACGATAATAAAAGATAATGTATTTATAGGTTCAAACACATCACTCATTGCTCCAGTTGTAATTGAGTCTAAATCTAGAATTGGCGCAGGTAGTGTTATCACTAAAAATATTCCCAAAAATTCACTTGCTATTGAAAGATCAGCCTTAAAAATTCTAAGAAATAAAAGATCTAAATAATAACCCTTGTTTCAAGATATATTAGGGTTTATGAGCCTTTTCAAATTATGAGCGATAAATGGTCACCAAATAGTTGGAGAAATAAAAATGCTCTTCATATGCCTAACTATCAGAATGAAGATCATCTAAATAAAACTCTAAATGAAATTTCCAAATATCCACCTTTAGTTTTTGCTGGAGAAGCGAGACTATTAAAAAAGAAACTTGGAGAAGTTTCAAACGGGAATGCTTTTTTATTACAAGGTGGAGATTGTGCAGAAAGTTTTGCAGATTTTCATCCAGATAATATTAGAGATACATTTAAAGTTATTTTACAAATGGCTGTTGTATTAACGTTTGGCGCTTCTTGTCCAATTGTTAAAGTAGGAAGAATTGCTGGACAGTTTGCAAAGCCAAGATCATCTGCCACAGAAGTTATTAATGATTTAGAACTTGAGTCTTATAAAGGCGATATAATTAATGGGATAGACTTCAATCAAAAAGACAGAGATCCTAATCCAGATAGATTAATTCAGGCCTACAATCAGTCTGCATCTACACTTAATCTTTTAAGAGCTTTTTCTCAGGGCGGTTTTGCCAATTTAAATAAAATACATCAATGGAACCTAAATTTTGTTAAAGGTGAGAATGCTGCTAAATTTAGAGAGATATCTTCTAGAATTGACGAATGCTTATCTTTTATGGAGGCATGTGGAATAAATGGAAACAGTGTAAGACAATTAAATGAAACAGACTTCTTTACAAGTCATGAAGCTTTACTTCTTCAATATGAGGAAGCATTAACAAGAATAGATAGTACTTCAGGTAAGTGGTACGATGTTTCAGCTCACATGTTGTGGGTAGGTGACAGAACACGACAACTTGATGGAGCACATATTGAATTTTTAAGAGGTATTGAGAACCCTATAGGTATTAAAGTGGGTCCAAGCACAAAGACAGAAGAACTATTAAAGATATTAGATGTGTTGAATCCAAATAATGAAGCTGGAAAAATAACGCTGATATGTAGAATGGGTCATGAAAAAGTTAGTGGAATACTTCCAAAAATAATTAGATCAGTTAATTCAGCTGGTAAAAATGTTGTTTGGACTTGTGACCCCATGCATGGAAATACTATCAAATCTAACACGGGTTTTAAAACTCGGCCATTAAAAGATATAATTTCTGAAATTCAGCAATTTTTTCAAATTCACAGAAGCGAAGGAACATATCCAGGCGGCGTCCATTTAGAAATGACTGGTCAAGATGTTACAGAATGTATGGGAGGTCTTCAAGAAATAACAGATGAAGATCTAAAAAATAGATATCATACATATTGTGATCCGAGACTAAATGCCTCGCAGTCTCTAGAATTGGCTTTTTTATTATCAGATTTTTTAAAAGAAGAAAAATTGCTCTCAAAGCAATCTTCAAATTTATAAATTTATATTTATATATTACTTATGAATTCAAAAGATAAGATCGTATACATTTCTAATTGGATTAAAGATTACGCTAAATCTATAAATAATCATCCAACTACACTAGTAATAGGAGTGTCAGGAGGAGTGGACTCAGCTCTTACTAGCACCTTATGTGCTCAAACTGGTTTAAAAACTATAGCTGTTTCAATGCCTATTAAGCAAAATTCATCACAACATGATTTAAGTTTAAGACATTTAGAATTTTTAGAGCAAAATTACCCAAATGTAGAAACAAAAATAATCGAGCTAGATAATGTTTTTAAAACATTTCAAAATACGATGCAAAATTTTGATAGTGAGTTAGCTTTTGCAAATTCAAGATCTAGACTAAGAATGGTAACTCTATACCAAATAGCTCAAAGTAATAATGGTATAGTTGTTGGTACTGGAAATAAAGTTGAAGATTTTGGTGTTGGATTTTATACAAAATATGGTGATGGAGGCGTAGATATATCGCCAATAGCAGATTGTACTAAAACTGAGGTGTGGGAATTAGCCGAAGAAATTGGGGTTATAAAAGATATTATTAGCGCAGCACCGACAGATGGTTTATGGGATGATAGTAGAAATGATGAAAGCCAGCTTGGTCTTTCATATAAGCAATTAGAAGAAGCAATGGAAAATAAGTCTAGTGAATACTACAGTAGATACGAAGAAATTAGAAAGCCAAATCTTCATAAGATGAAGCCTATTCCCGTTTGCGAAATTCCTAAAGAATAATATGAAGTGTAGGTTCGCTCCTAGCCCTACAGGAAAAATACATATCGGTAATGCTAGATCAGCAATTTTGAATTGGATTTTTTGTCAAAAAAATCAAGGTGAGTTTGTATTAAGAATTGATGATACTGATGCCAATAGGAGTTCTAAAGAATTTGAGACAAGTATCAAAGATGATCTTAAATGGCTTGGATTAAATTGGAGTTACACTTTTAATCAGTCCTCTAGACAGCATATTTACAATGAGAAAATCCAAATTCTAAAACAAAAGAAAAGACTTTATCCATGTTTTGAAACAGAAGAGGAATTAGCTTTAAAGAAAAAATCTTTGTTATCATCTGGGAAACCACCTATTTATGATAGATCATCATTAAATCTAAGTGATGAAGAAGTAGAAAAAAAAATAGAATCTGGAATCCAACCCCATTGGAGATTCAAATTAGATCATGAAAATATTGGTTGGAAAGATATCATTAAAGGAGATGTTTCATTTGATGCAAAAAATTTGAGTGATCCTGTTTTAATTAGAGCTGATGGAACATTGTTATACCATTTACCTTCAGTCATTGATGATATTGAAGAAAAAATTACGCATATTATTAGAGGGGAAGATCACATTGCTAATACTGCTTATCATATTCAAATTTTTAAGGCTCTTGAATCTTCTATTCCATCATTTGCTCATCATCCATTCTTAGTTGATGAAACTGGTAAGGGTTTTAGCAAAAGACTTGGAAGTCTTTCAATTGAAAATTTTAGAGACGAAGGATACGAAAATATATCTTTACTTAATTATTTTCTTTTTATTGGTTCGAGCAGTAATATTGATCCAATCAAAGATTTAAATGAAATAGTAAAAAAATTTGATATTCAAAGCTTATCTAGATCTTCTGCTAAATTTTCAATTGAATCCTTAAGAAATCTTAATGAAAATACTATTAAATTATTTAGTTATAATGAGATTAGTCATAAGTTAAAAAACATAAAATCTAATTTTCAAAAAGAGAGTTTTTGGCGTTTTATTAAAAATAATATTTCATTTGTTAATCAAGCTAAAGAATGGGAAGAAGTAATTACAAAAATAAATAATGCTAAAGATTTAAATATTGATGATAGTTTTATTAATACGGCAGTTGATGAATTACCCGAGGATCCTTTTGATGAAACAACATGGGATCATTGGACATCAAAAATTAACAAAAAAACTGGGCTTAAAGGAAAAGATTTATTTATGCCTTTGAGGTTGATTTTGACAGGAAAATCTCATGGACCCGAATTAAAATATCTACTACCATTATTTGATAGAGACGAAATCTTGCAAAAACTTGGAAAAATCTAGTAAATTTTAATTTATACTCTATTAGCGATCTAGTAATTATGGAAGATAAAGTATATTTATTCGATACCACACTTAGAGATGGTCAGCAAACAACAGGAGTTAATTTTTCTGTTAGTGATAAAATGAATATATCCCAACATCTTGATGATTTAGGAATAGATTACATTGAAGGTGGATGGCCGGGAGCAAATCCTACCGATAATGATTTTTTTTCTAGAAATACAAAATTTTCAAAAAGTAAATTGACTGCCTTTGGTATGACAAGAAGACCAGGTAGAAGTGCAGATAACGATCCAGGATTAAATGCACTTATTAATTCAAGCGCAAGTTGTGTTTGTATTGTAGGTAAATCATCATCATTTCACGTAAAAAATGCTTTAGAAATATCTGAAGATGAAAATTTAAAAATGATCAGTGATAGTATTCAATCAATAAAAAATAAAAACAAAGAGCCAATTTTTGATGCAGAACATTTTTTTGATGGCTTTAAAGAAAATAAAGAGTTTGCATTGAATTGTATTAAAGCAGCGTATGACGCTGGTGCAAGATGGGTTGTGCTTTGTGATACAAATGGGGGAACTCTTCCAGATGAAATTTACAATATTGTTTCAGAAGTAGTAAAAGTTATACCAGGTCAAAATGTTGGTATACATGCTCACAATGATACTGACAATGCAGTTGCAAATGCATTAGCAGCTATTAATGCTGGAGCAAGACAGATACAGGGAACAATTAATGGTTTAGGAGAAAGATGTGGAAATACTAATTTAATTTCCTTAATTCCATCTTTGGTTCTAAAAACAAAATATAAAACAAATATTTCAAAAGATAAGTTAAAAAATTTAATTCATATTTCTAGAACATTAAATGATATTCTTAACATGCCTTCAAGAAAAAATGCTCCATATGTTGGAGATCATGCTTTCTCTCATAAAGGTGGGTTGCATGCATCTGCAATAGAAAAAAATTCTTCAACTTATGAACATATTAAGCCAGAAATAGTTGGTAATTCTAGAAACGTCGTCATTTCTAATCAGGCAGGAAGATCTAATATATTAAATCAATTAAATAAGATTAATATTGATCTACCTAAAAATGAAATCAACAATATCTTAGAGATTATCAAGGAAAAAGAATCAGAAGGATATTCATTTGATACTGCTTTAGCTAGTTTTGAACTATTAGTAAGACGTCATCTTGGTCATTTTGAGGATTTTTATAATTTAGAAAAATTTAGAGTCACAGATGAAAGAAGATGGAATGCTAAAGGTGAAATTGTTACTGAAGCAGAGGCTACAGTATTTTTAAAAGTTAAAGATTCAAATATGATGACAGTGGGTACTGGAAATGGTCCAGTAAATGCTATTGATAGTGCATTAAGAAAAGCCCTAATTGATTATTATCCTGATCTTAAAGATTTAAAGTTAACTGATTACAAAGTTATGATTCTTTCATCAGAAAAAGGTACTGGCGCTATCACAAGAGTTTTAATTGAATCATCTGATTCCACTAATACACATTGGACAACTATTGGCGTATCTCCAAATATTATTGATGCATCTTATAGTGCTATTTTTGATAGCATTACTTTTAAGCTCTTAAATGATTTAAAGAATAAAAATTGACTCCAAAAAATCCAAGCATAATTTTAGTTAGACCCCAACTTCCTGAAAACATTGGAATGGTTGCTCGTGTTATGCACAACTTTGGTTTAAAAGATCTAATTATTGTTTCGCCAAGAGATAAATGGTTAAACAATAAATCAATAAATGCAGCAAAAAAAGCAACGAAAATTATTAAGAATATTAAAGTTTATGATGATTTAGAAATTGCACTTTCTAATTTTTCTTATGTTGTGGCCACAACGAATAGAAGAAGATATTTGGAAAAAAATTCTACTAACGATTTTAAATTCATTAAAAGAAAAATTATTGTTAATAAAAAAACAGCAATACTTTTTGGTCCTGAAAATTCAGGACTTTCAAATGAGGATTTGAGATTATCTGATATTATTTTTACTATTGAAACAAGTAGTAAAAGTAATTCATTAAACCTTTCTCATGCAGTTACTGTTTTAAGTCATAAATTATTTGAATTGAATAATTTAAAAATTACTAATTCTATTTCAATTGAAAAAGATAATATTAGTAAATATCAATTATCTAAATTCTTAAATTATGTGATTGAGAAACTTGAAAATAAAAAATTTTTTACTCCAAGTGAAAAAAAAGAAAGTATGAAAAATAATATTTATAGTATTTTCACAAAAATCCCTCTCACAAAGAAAGAATTGCAGACATTATGGGGAATTACTAAAAAACTTAATAAATAAGCCAAAAATTGAGTATATTAAATTTGACATAGTACTTTAAATCACTATATACCCCTCATAATAATGACAAAAAGACATAACGCTAAATACAAAATTGATAGAAGGTTAGGTGTTAACTTATGGGGGAGACCTAAAAGCCCTTTTAATAGAAGAAACTCAAAGCCTGGTCAGCATGGTGTACAGGGACAAAGAAAGAAACTATCAGATTATGGAAATCAGTTATTTGCTAAGCAAAAAATGAAATTTTATTATGGTGATTTAACTGAAAGACAATTTAGGAATATTTTCAAAAAAGCTTCCAATATTAAAGGTGATACAAGTCAGATTTTAATTGAACTTTTAGAAAGAAGATTAGATGCTACAGTCTATAGAATGAAATTTGTACCTACAATTTTTTCTGCAAGACAGCTAGTTAATCATGGTCATGTAAAGGTCAATGGAAAAAGAGTGAACATTCCATCTTATAGTGTTAGCGATGGAGATGAAATCTCAATAAGAGATAAGAGTAAAGAAATTAACTTAATTGTAGAATCAGTTAGTTCTCAAGAAAGAGAAATTCCAGAATACTTAGAAGTTGATGTAAAAGAGTTGAAAGGTCGTTTTTTAAGAGCACCTCTAATTCATGATGTTCCTTATCCTGTAACTATGGAACCTAATTTAGTTATTGAGTATTATTCAAGATAATTTCTTTTTTATAACTATCATAAATATAAATTATTATTCCTATCCAAATAATTATAAATGATATTAACTTAATTTGTAAAATTTCTTCATTAAGAATAAATACTGAAGTTATAAAATGAAATGTTGGTGCTAAGTAAAATAAAACTCCAGCAAGACCTAATTGAATAAATTTTAAACCCAAATTAAAAAAAAATAATGGAAAAATCGTTACAGCTCCTGTTAGAATTAAAAATAATGATGTCTTCAAATCAATACTAAAGATACTATTTTCATTTTGCCAAAATAAATAAACTAAGTAGGGGGTAGATATTAAAGATATTATAAAAGTCTCATATAGTAAGCCAATTGGGGGATTAACATTAACTTGTTTTCTTAATAATCCATATATTGCCCATGAGGTTCCAATCCAAATTATTAGGAATGGAAATTGATTTAAATTAATAAATAAGAATAATATACCTGATAACATAAAACATACAGATGCAAATTTAGGCTTAGTTATTTTCTCATTTAAAAAAAAATAACCAAGAACAATACTTATCATTGGAGTAATAAAGTAACCCATTGATGCATCCTGAACTCTTTCTTGTCCTACAGAATAAATAAAACCTGCCCAGTTACCTGCAATAAGAAAAGCTGTAATTGTTAAAATAAAAATTCTTTTTCTAGATTTAAATATTTCAATAAAATCACTTATGTTTGAAATTAAAATTAATAATAAAAATAAAAAGATAAATGACCAGAAACCTCTATGAGCTACAACTTCAATAGTCTCAACGTGATTTAATTCATTAAAAAAAAGGGGTTGTGGAAGCCCCCAAAAAATTGCTGCAATACAGGAAAATATTACACCTTTAGAAAATTTATTATTTAACAAACTAGGACGGATTTACGTCTATTCCATTTGTATTGAATAATTCTAATAATTCACCACTTTCAAACATTTCAGTTATGATATCACACCCACCTATAAATTCTTTCTTAACATAAAGTTGTGGTATGGTTGGCCAATTAGAATATATTTTAATACCTTCTCTCATTTCATCACTCTCTAAAACATTCAAACTTCCAAATTTAACACCTACTTTATTTAATATTTCAACTACTCTTGCAGAAAATCCACACATTGGAAATACAGGGGTACCCTTCATGAAAAGCATTACATCATTTGAGTTAATTTCATTTTCTATATTTTGAGATACATGGTCGTTATTATTCATTATTACTCCGATACAGTTTTTAGCTTAAGTGCGTGCAAATCACTACCCATTTTACCATTAAAAGCATCATAAACCATCTTATGTTGTTCTACTCTTGTTTTTCCAGAAAAAGATTTTGATGTTACTGTAGCACTGTAATGATCACCATCTCCTTTAAGATCTTCAATTTCAACAGTTGCATCTGGTATAGCTTCTTTAATAAATTGTTCAATTTGTTCAACAGTCATTGGCATACCTATAAAATAGTTCAGATATTAAAAAAAATAAAGACTATTTAATTTTATTTTTAAAAATCCAATCTATTTTCTTTAGATCGTTATCATCTTTAATGATTTTCATGATTTCTTTTGAATTTAATATTTTATTTAATTCTTTATTTTTTTGAAAAACTTGGGAAAAATTCTTATTATTATTCCATGTTTCCATGGCACTTTCTTGAACAATTTTATAAGCTTGTTGTCTTTTCAATCCTTTTTCAATTAGTTTTAACATAATATTGTGAGTTCTATGTAAGCCTCCAAGCATATTCAAATTTTTCAACATATTTTTTGGATAGACTTTTAAATTCTTTATAATTCCATTTAAACGATTCAGTGCAAAATCAGTTGCAATTGTAATATCTGGAGTCATAATTCTTTCAACACTAGAATGACTAATATCTCTCTCGTGCCAAAGTACGACATTTTCTAGTGAAGGTATTACACCACTTCTAATATATCGTGAAATACCTGTTAAGTTCTCACTCAATACCGGATTACGTTTGTGAGGCATTGCAGAAGAACCTTTTTGGTTAGAAGAAAAACTTTCTTCAACTTCTAATACCTCTGTTTTTTGTAGATTTCGAATTTCCACAGCAAATCTCTCAATAGAAGATGCTAAAATTCCTAGTACTGAGAAAAAATACGCATGCCTATCTCTTGGAATTACTTGAGTTGATACATCTTCAGAATTTAGTTTAAGTTTTTTTGCTACATAATCTTGAACTCGTGGGTCTATAGAATTAAAGGTTCCAACAGGTCCAGAAATAGCACAAACAGATATTTCGTTGATTGCCTGATCAAGTCTTTCTAAATTTCTTTTAAACTCAAAATAAAAGGAAGATAATTTTAATCCAAAAGTAATAGGTTCAGCATGTATCCCATGACTTCTTCCAATCATTAATGTGTCTTTATATTTTTTAGATTTGATTTTTAAACTTTGAATACATTCTACTAAACTTTTTCTTATTATTTCAGAGGTTTGCTTAAGTTGTACAGAAAATGAAGTATCAATAATATCACTTGATGTTACACCAAAATGAAAATACTTTGATGAGTCGCCAATATATTTGCTTACATTATTAATATAAGCAACAACATCATGTTTTGTTTCTTTTTCAATTTTTTCTATTTCTTTAACATTAAATTTTGCTTTATTTCTTATTTCTTTTGAAGCTTTTTTAGGAATAACGCCGAGCATTGCTTGTTTTTCTGCAATCAAACACTCAATCTCTGTCCAAATTGTAAATTTATTTTCTAATGACCAAATCTTTTCAATTTTAGGTCTATTATATCTAGGTATCATTTTTTCTACTTATACATCCTTTATTGGAAAAGCTGTATTATTTTTAGATAATGTAAATATTTCATTTCCTTCTTCTGTTATTCCAATTGTATGCTCGAATTGAGCAGATAAAGATTTATCTTTTGTTACAGCTGTCCATCCATCATTTAGTATTTTTGTTTGCCATCCACCTAAATTAATCATTGGTTCAATTGTTAAAAACATTCCAGGTTCTAACATTGGTCCCTCACCTGGTTCTCCAAAGTGTAAAACACTAGGTGGAGTATGAAATTCTTTTCCAATTCCATGACCACAAAAATCTCTTACTACAGAATAACCTTTTCCTTCTGCAAGTTTCTGAATTTTATTTCCTATATCACCAATATGCTTACCAGGTTTAGCTTCACTAATACCAATTAATAAAGATTCATAAGTTATTTTCAAAAATTCATAATTTTTTTTATTTGTCTTGCCTGCAACAAACATTCTTGAACTATCACCATGCCAACCATTTAGAATAACTGTTACATCTACATTTACTATATCTCCATCAGATAGAATTTTTCTTTCAGAGGGAATTCCATGACAAACAACATGATTTACAGATGTACAAACTGATTTTGGGAAACCTTTATAATTTAAAGGAGCTGGTATTGCTTTGTTTTGAATAATTTGATCATGACATATGTCATTTATTTCTTGAGTACTTATTCCTGGAACAATCTTTTCACTTAAAGAATCTAGAACATCAGCAGCTAAAGAACCAGCCTCCCTCATGCCCTCAAAATCTTTTTTCGTATGTATTGGGATATTGTTGTTTCTCATTTAAAAAATAATTACTTACGATTAATAAATAATATATAGAAAATATCAATTAATCATATGAGTTCTTTTACTGCAGGAGTTATTGTTATTGGTGATGAAATACTTTCTGGTAGAACTCAAGATACAAACTCAAATTATATTGCAAAAAAATTATTAGAAGCTGGTATTAAGTTAGAAGAAGTTATTGTTATTCAGGATGAGAAAAAAACAATAATAGAAAATGTTTTAAAATATAGCTCAAAATATTCTTATGTTTTTACTACTGGAGGAATTGGACCAACTCATGATGATATAACTTCAGAAAGTATATCTGAAGCCTTTAATTTACAATATGAAACAAATAAAATGGCTTTTGAGATTCTTGAAAATTATTATCCAAAAGGTGAATTTAATGAAAGCAGGCAAAGAATGGCCAAAATGCCATTTGGTTCAGAGCTTATTTTAAATCCAATGACTGCTGCACCAGGATTTATTGTAAAAAATATTTATGTTTTACCCGGTGTGCCAGAAATAATGCAAGTTATGTTTGAGGAATTAATGAAAAAAATTAAAAAAGGTAACCCAAAACTTGTTACAACAATTAATACTAATTTATACGAAAGTAAAATTGCAAAAAATTTAAAAAATATTCAAAACAATTATACAAATGCATCAATCGGTAGTTACCCATATTTTAATCTTGCAGCTAAAACAGGTGGTGTTAACATAGTTGTAATTAAATGGTGGAAAAAGTTCTATAGTTTGATATTAGTCCAGAAATAGGCCTCGTGGTGGAATGGTAGACACAAAGGACTTAAAATCCTTGCCCTTTTGGGAGTGCCGGTTCAAGTCCGGCCGAGGCTACCAATCTCTAAATTATGTTTGCTTTTATTACCATTGGAACAAATAATTTAAAAAAATCATCTGCATTTTATAGTAAAATTTTAAAACCTCTAAAAATTAAAAAAGTTTTATCTCATAATCGATATTATGGTTATGCTAAAAAAGAAACTCCTAAAAAAATAGAATTATACTTGATTAGACCTCATAACAAAAAAAAAGCAACCATAGGAAATGGTACAATGATTACTTTTAAAGCTAATTCTAAAAAAACTGTTAATGAATTTTATAAAATTGGAATTAGTCTTGGAGCAAAAGATGAAGGAATGCCTGGGCCCAGACATGGTAAAGATTATTATGCATATTTAAGGGATTTAGATGGTAACAAGATTTGTATTTTTAAAAAAATTTGATCTTAATAATTAAATTGCTCATTCAAAATTTTATCTTCAATAGAGTGCTTACTATCGAATAATACAGTGCATTTATTTTCATCTGAAGAAACAATATTCACTTTACTAATATCTCTAAATTCAACATTGTCTGCTGTTACGCTAGATGAGCGTTCATCATTATTTAACACTTCAAAATCAATTTTACTAATTTCAGATAACAGAGCACCTCTCCATCTCCTTGGTCTAAAGGCACTGATTGGAGTTAATGCAAGTATATTTGAGTCTAAAGGTAGAATACTACCATGTGCGGATAGATTATAAGCTGTACTTCCAGCTGATGTAGATAACAAAACGCCATCACATATCAATTCTTCCATTTTTACTTTCTCATTTATTTTGATTTTAATTTTTGATGCCAAATGAGTCTGCCTCATAAGAGAAACTTCATTATATGCATATGCCTCAAAGATTTCATTATTAACACTTTGTGCAGTCATTTTTAATGGTTTAAAAGTAGATTTTTTAGCATTGGTAATCATGTCATTTAAATTTTCATTACTAAGATTATTCATTAAAAACCCAATTGAACCAAAGTTTATTCCAAAAAATGGTTTGTTTAGTTTATTAAAATTATGAAGTGATTTTAAAAGTAATCCATCTCCTCCAATTGGAATAATGTAGTCGGCATCTTCCACAGAATTTTGTCCAAATAATTCTGTTAGTTTTTTTTCTGTATTTTTTGCCTCAGGATTGTTTGATGATAAAAAATGAAATTTCATTATCCACCTGTTACGTTCATATGTCTTTTCATATATTTATTAATTTTTTCTCCAATCATAAAATCATGTTGTTTTGGTTT
>LUMT01000163.1_pt1 | contig 29971 bp, 35 predicted proteins | sample 729741 | NCBI WGS metagenome assembly LUMT01 (sample SAMN03860299, study PRJNA289734) | marine metagenome | biome: seawater column; feature: ocean; material: water; isolation source: Red Sea water column Station 192 - depth 50m | place: Saudi Arabia: Red Sea | collected 2011-10-15 | depth 50 m
GGATGTAATATTTTTTCAACTCAAGATCATGCTGCTGCAGCTATGGCAAAAGCTGGTATTCCAGTTTTTGCATGGAAAGGACAAACCGACGAAGAATTTGATTGGTGTATTGAGCAAACAATCCTAAAAGATGGGAAGCCGTGGGATGCGAATATGATATTAGATGATGGAGGAGATCTTACACATATGGTTCATACAAGATTTGTAGAAATGCTTGAAACAATCCATGGAATATCGGAGGAAACTACTACGGGAGTTCATAGACTCAAAGCAATGCTTGAAAATGGTGAGCTTAAGGTTCCAGCTATAAATGTAAATGACTCTGTCACAAAGGCAAAAAATGACAATAAGTATGGTTGTAGACATAGTCTTAATGACGGAATAAAACGAGGAACTGATATGCTTCTTTCAGGTAAAAAAGCACTTGTCATTGGCTATGGTGACGTTGGAAAAGGATCAGCAGCAAGTCTTGCTCAAGAAGGAATGGTAGTTAGAGTTACTGAGTCTGATCCAATATGTGCTATGCAAGCTTGCATGGATGGCTTTTCAGTCGTTTCATGTTATTCCGATGGAAAAGTAACAGGAAATACAGACGATATTAATAAGGATTTGATGCAAGATACTGATGTATTGGTTACTACAACGGGCAATGTAAATGTCTGTGATTCAGCAATGCTTTCAACACTTAAGGATGGGGCTGTTGTATGTAATATTGGCCATTTTGATACCGAAATAGATACAAAATATATGCAGGAAGAATGGTATTGGGAAGAAGTAAAGCCACAAGTTCATAGAATATTCAGAGATTGTTCGCCTGATCAGGAACCTGACTTATCAAGCAAGAATTATCTAATACTTTTAGCCGAAGGAAGACTGGTGAACCTTGGAAATGCCACAGGTCATCCAAGCAGAATTATGGATGGCTCATTTGCCAACCAAGTTCTTGCCCAAATGCATCTCTACTCAGCTGGTTTTGCAAATGTAAATGATGAAGATAAAAAGAAAGAATTAATTCAAGTAGAGGTCCTTCCTAAAAAACTTGATGAGGAAGTTGCCTCCCTTATGGTTCAAGGTTTTGGCGGTGTTGTTACAAAGCTTACCGAAGAGCAAGCTGATTACATAAATGTCCCGCAAGATGGTCCTTTCAAAGAAGATTCTTATAAGTACTAGAGGATAAAAGGCTTATATCCTAAAATTGCTTATAATAAATTATGAGCAATAAAATAAATGATAAAGATGTTGAACTTTATCTTTTAAAAAATACTGATTTTTTTCTTACCAGAGAGTCAATAGTTAGTGAGCTTAATTTTAAACACTCGCCTGGAAAAGCTGAATCTTTACTAGAGAGACAGGTAAGGAAACTTAGAAGTGAACAAAAAGATCTTCTGGATAACCTCTCCGTTTTCTTATCGAATGCTTCTGAAAATGAAGACTTGTTCTCAAAATCAAAAGCGCCACTGAAAAAATTCAAATCCTTTTCGGCGATGATTCTATTAATTCAGTTGTGATAAGTGTTCTTAAAAACAAGAATAAAATTGGGTTGCTGCTTATTGGCTCGAAAGACAAAACTAGATATCTAGGAGATGAGGATACAACTTTTATTGAGTTTATAAGAGATATAGCAGAAGCCAAACTAAAGACTTTTCCAGCTTAATGTCTAAAAAATTCTTCATTGATAATCTTATTGATGACTATTTAGTTTTTTTAAAAGATATTAAAAATCTTTCAGATAATTCCATAAAAGCGTACAAAAGGGATATTTTGAAATTTAGGAACTTTCTTATATCTAACAAAATTAATAAATTAAATGATATATCTGAAGAAATATGCAGTTCATGGATAGGCTCTCTCTATTCTATGAATATCGGTGCAAGAAGCATTCAGCGACACCTGTCTTCTATTAAAGGTTTCTTTAAATATCTTCAAAAGAATCATCGAATTAATCAGTCCCCATTTGAACTTATCTCTGGACCAAAGATGGAAAAGAAACTTCCTGAGACTTTGACACCTGAACAAATTAATAGATTGTTAGATTTTAAACCTACCTCATTTATAGAAATAAGGGACTTAGCGATAATAGAATTAATGTATTCCTCAGGATTAAGGGTTTCTGAAACAGTTAATGTAAATATCCATGATTTTGAGGAAGGTAAGGATTTTTTAAGAGTCGTTGGTAAAGGATCGAAGACTCGGTTGGTTCCTTTGGGAAGATTTGCTATTAGTGCAATTGATAACTGGTTAGAAGAAAGAAAGAAAATAACTAATAAAGATGGAGCGCTATTCGTTAATAAAACTGGGGGCAGACTAACAACGCGTAGTATCCAACTTCGCTTAAAAAAGCTTGCAATAAAACAAGGACTTCCTCCTATTAATCCACATATGCTTAGGCATAGCTTTGCAACTCACATGCTTGAATCATCTGGAGACCTAAGGTCAATACAAGAACTTTTAGGCCATAGTTCTTTATCAACCACTCAAATATATACAAACTTAGATTATCAACATCTTGTTAAGATTTATGATAAGTCACACCCAAGAGCAAAAAAATAAACATGAGTGAAAAAATTAAAGCCATAACTTTTGACCTTGATGACACATTCTGGGATGTAAAACCAGTATTAATAAATGCTGAGATGAAAACCAGAAAATTTATAGAGGACAAGATTGGAAAATTAGAGTGGGGATCTTGGGAAGAATTCAAACTAATAAGAGAAAAGCTTATTATTGAAGATGCTTCATACGAATTCGATGTTGGGAAACTCAGAAAAAAATTATTATTAATGAAAATACAGGAGCGTGTATCTGATGAAGAAACTGCAAATGAGCTATCAGAAAGTGCTTTTCAATTATTTTTTCAGGAAAGAAATAAAGTAGAGTTTTTTCCCTCTGTTTTGGATGAAATTGAGAAACTTTCTCAAATATATAAGTTGGGATGTCTAACAAATGGTAATGCTAATATTGAAATAATTGGTATTAGTAAGTTTTTTAAATTTAATATTTCTTCAAAAGATGTAAGTGCAAACAAGCCAAGTGAAAATCACTTCCATAAAGCAATTGAGTTATTAGGGGTTAGTAAAGAAGAATTGTTGCATATTGGTGATCACAAAATTAATGATATGCACGGAGCAATTAGTTATGGCGTTCAAGCTCTTTGGTTTAATCCAAATAAAGAAATTTGGGATCTTGAGGGTGTAGAAAAACCTCCGGAGTTCAGCATATGGCAAGGGCTAACGGAAAAAATCGATAGTCTTTACAGTTGATTTAGATAGCCTTGAAGTCTGTCATTATTCATTAAGAAATTCGCACTATAGCTCGAAGCTGCACTTCTAATCTCTTCCATATTGACTGCCTCGCCAACCTGAATAACTCCAACCATTGCCATAATAAGATGAGGGTCACATTGGTAGACATATACGCCCTCGGTATCCAAAGTAACACTTATATCCTGACTCAATTGACTAGCCCAACTAGCTGCACCAGCTGGCACCATACCATCAACAGATACAGAGTTGTGTGCTGCATCTGTAGCTTTAAAGTGAATAGTATCTCCAACAGAAACTTTTATTACAGCAGGTTCAAAAATCATTTGTCCGCCTTCTCCTGAATTAAGCATTTTTACAATATGCTCTGAACCTTCAGACAACTCTACTTTTACAACATCTTCTGCAGCAGTTTCTTCCATCATTGAAGGAATCTCAATATCTAAAGTTTGACCTTCTTCACATTTCTGGGTTGGGCAGGTTATTCTTTCAATTACTTGATCTTCGTATTTCTTGCCAGCAAAAGCTAATGTTGTAAGAAAGAATAAAGAAAGGAAGAAAGTATTTTTCATTATTTAGGACTCCGATTTTTGCATTTCAACTAAATAGTCAACTGTTTGTAGTGCTGTGTCTCTAGCAGCTACTTTATATTTACCATCGACAATTATCATTGGCACTGAATCAACTCTAAGTTGTTTGGTTAGCTCAACAGCTCTATTTACTCTTTGTTTAACACCAAAAGAATTTAAATACTTTGATAAATCTGAAGAAGAAACACCAACTTTTCCGAAAAACCTTGTCACGGCCTGTTCACTAGATAATATATTTCTTTCATTATGCATTGTAGAAAATACTGCTGCATGCAAATCTTGTTCAGAGCCAATAGACTCAATTGTATAAAACATAGCAGCATGGAGACGGTGCACTGGCCCCCATGTAACTGGCATCTTTTTAAAGTTCACATATTCTGGAGTTGTTTTATTCCAGGCTTTAATTTTCGATTCCATCGCATAACAATGACCACATCCGTACCAAAAGATTTCAAGAACTTCCACTTTCCCATCTTGTTTAGTGGGCAAAGGGTTTTCAAGCAAGCTGTAGTCTCTTCCAAGTACAGGCTCAAATGAGTATGCAAGTCCGCTAGTTACTAGTAATAATGAAAGCAGTATTTTTTTCATGATTTTGTATCTTTAATAAATATTTTATGAATATACGAAATATTTTAGAAACGGTATTATAAACCTAAGAGAGGCTCAAACAAACAGAAAAATGCAAAACATTTTCACTAAAACTACCTTCATGCAAGGTGTATTAAATATAAAGAAAGCTCCGCCAGATGAAGGTTTTGAGTTTGTTTTAGCAGGGAGATCAAATGCAGGAAAATCAAGTGCTCTAAACTGTTTAGCAAAAAACAAAAAGTTAGCAAGAACGAGCAAAACACCAGGGAGAACTACAGAAATTAATTTTTTTAAAGTCACTGACGAAATCAAACTTGTTGATTTACCAGGATATGGATTTTCTAAAATGTCCGTTGATAAAAAAAAGAACCTGGATACTTTGCTGGATAATTATTTTTCATCAAGGCAATCGTTGTGTGCTGCCATTATCTTTATGGATATAAGACATCCTCTAAAAAATAGCGATATTCAAATGATGGAGTTCTGTCATAAATATGAAGTCCCATTTATACCTGTTTTAACTAAAAGCGATAAACTAAATAGCTCTGCAATTTCTAGATCTATTAAGGATGTTGAAAAAAAGCTTAATTCTAAGCCTGTCATTGTAACGTCATCAAAAGATGATGAGGGTTTTGACAAGCTTTCAAAGAAAATACTAGAATTTGTAGAATAATGCTGGAATATCAGAAACAAGAATGTGATTTAACTCTCCAAGAGGGCCTAGAGCGCTATTACAAATCATTTCCTGAATCTACAGAAATACTTGAAGATAGTAAGGAGACCGGCACTCTTCTTAGAGATCATGACTGTACACATGTGATCTTTGGTTTAGACATATCTATTGAACAAGAAGCCATTCTTGATAGTTGGGTTCTTTGGGGAAGTAAGTGGAAGCTTAGCTACCTCCTTTCATACCAAAACCTTCCGCAGCTAAAGCAACTTTATAAAGACTTGTATAAAGAGTTTGGTGTTTTTGGTTTTATAAAAATATATTGGAAGATTGGAGGTATTAAACGCAAGGTTATATATAGAGCTTTAAGAATGAAGAAAAAATGGCCCTTCAAGATGCCTGAAGATTATCTTTCAATGAAAATTAGTGATCTTAGAGAAATGCATGGAATTAAAATCTTACTTCCTGAGGAAATGCAATATATTCCAGTTGAAAGAGCGGCTTAACTAATGCGCCTCATTCCAGTTTGAGCCAACAGCTGCTTCGGCGATTAAAGGTATTTTTAGTTCTACGGTTTGCTCCATAGTTTCTTTCATTTTCTCCATCACTAAGTCAGCGTTTTCTTTTGGGCATTCAAACACTAGTTCATCATGAACCTGCATTATCATTTTTACCTCGGGCATTTCATTTGTAATAAGTTTATCGATATCAAGCATTGCCTTTTTAATTATGTCTGCTGCAGATCCCTGAAGTGGAGCATTAATAGCTGCTCTTTCTGCAGCCTGTCTTCTTAATCCATTTGCGGCATTTATTTCATTAAGATAAAGACGTCTTCCCATAATGGTCTCAACAAACATATCTTCCTTCGCTTTGGCTTTAATATTATCCATGTAATCTCTTACCCCAGTATATCTTGCAAAATAAGTATCTAAATATGCTTGCGCTTCAGCTCTGGTAATTCCCAGCTGTCTTGTGAGTCCAAAAGCGGACATGCCGTACATTAAACCAAAGTTTATAGCTTTGGCGCTCCTTCTTTGATCTTTATTTACCTCTTCAATTGCTACGCCAAAAACCTCTGCAGCGGTTGAAGAATGAACATCAATATTATTATTAAAAGCATTTGTGAGATTTTTATCTTCTGATAAATGAGCCATTATCCTGAGTTCTATTTGAGAATAATCAGCAGAAATAAGTGTGTTGCCCTTTTCTGGAACAAAAGCTTCTCTTATTCTCCTTCCTTCAGCGGTTTTAATAGGAATATTTTGTAAGTTAGGCTCTGTAGAAGAAAGTCTTCCTGTTGATGTTATAGCTTGCTGATATGAGGTGTGAATCCTCTGTGTTTTAGGATTCTCAATATTTATTAAGCTATCTGTATAAGTAGATTTTAGTTTTGCCAATGTTCTATATTGAAGAATTATCTTTGGTAGTTCATATTCCTCTGATAGCCTTTGAAGTGTCTCTTCATTGGTAGATGGTTGTCCTTTAGGTGTTTTTCTCAATACTGGTAATCCCTGCTTTTCATATAAAATTTCTAAGAGTTGTTTTGGGGAATCAAGATTAAATTCCTCTCCAGCTATTTTGAAAGCTTGGGCAGATAAATCTGCAATCTTGTCGCCAAGCTCTTTGGAATGATTTCCGAGTTTTTTCTTGTCTATTTTTGCCCCATTTTGCTCTACTCTTGAAAGTACATGCACAAGAGGATATTCAATTTCTTTTAATAGTTTCTCTTGAATTGGTTTATCTTTTAATAATGTAGATAAGGTATTAAAAAGTCTTAGTGTTACATCAGCATCCTCGGCTGCGTAATCTGTTGCAACATCAATTTTTACCTCTGCAAAACTAATTTGCTTAGAGGCAGTCCCTGTTACATCAGTATATTTTGTAGTTGTGTAGTTAAGATAATAATCAGCGAGTCTATCCATTCCATGGCGGGTGGCGGTGCTATTAAGCACATATGACATTAGCATTGTGTCTGCCAAAAACTCAGAGATTTTTATGCCATGTCGAGACAAAATTGGAATATCAAACTTTAAGTTTTGGCCGACAGCTTTTTTTTGATTTTTTTCAATAGTAGGTCCTAGTTTTTTTTGAATAAAGTCAAGAGAAAGCTGCTCAGGACAATTTTCATATGAGTGCCCTATAGGGATGTAACACCCTTCATTTTCTTTTACAGAAATTGAAATGCCTATAAGATTTGCTGAAACAGTACTTACTGAATCGGTCTCGGTATCGATTGCAAATGCTTTACATTTGTCTATCTTTTTTACCCATTTCCCTAAGCTTTTTTCAGACAAAACTGTTTCATATTTTGAATCTTTCTTTTGCTCCTTATTTTTTTCGTCATTATTTTTTACTGTTGCGAATTCTAACTCCGAGAAAATCTTATTAAGTTCATCATCATCGGGATTTAGTGTTAACAGATCGCTAAATTTCACCTTAATGTCTACATCTTGTTTTAAAGATACAAGGTCAATATTTCTATCTAAATCATCTAAAGAATTTCTTAGATTCTCACCAACAACCCCTTTGATTGATGGAGCGTTTTCTTTAATTGACTTTAAATCTCCAAACTCATTTAACCATTTAGCAGCTGTCTTCTGTCCTACTTTTGGAACACCTGGAATATTGTCAGATGAATCTCCGACAAGCGCTAGCATATCTCTGATTTGATTAGGCTTAACTCCAAATTTTTCGATTACATCTTTTTCATTAAATTTTTTATTGGTCATTGTGTTTATCATTGAAACAGCAGGATCTTCAACTAACTGCATTAAATCTTTGTCTAATGAAGAAATAACACAACTATATCCCTCTTCTTTTGCTATTTTTACGATGGTAGCTATTACATCATCAGCTTCTACCCCCTCTATCTCTACTATTGGAAATCCTATTGCCTTGCATATTGATTTAATTGGATCTAATTGAAGCCTTAGCTCGTCTGGCATGGGAGGCCGATTGGCTTTGTAATCAGAATAAATATCGCTCCTAAATGTTTTTCCCTTGGCGTCAAACACTGTGACAATGGAAGAACCATCGTTCTCATTTTTAAGATTCATCATCATGTTCGATACACCTTTTATAGCACCAGTGGGTCTGCCTGATGATGTTGTTAGAGGTGGCATTGCATGGAAAGCTCGATAAATATACGAAGATCCATCAACAATATATAAATTTTTTTTCATTTAGTTATTTATTATGACATTAGGATTTTTTTATTAATACAAAAGATTTATCATATGTCACAAGTGTTACATTTTATTGAAAAATTATGGGAAATCTATGTAAAAAGATTTCATCTAAATAATGCTATCTTGTCTTTTGGCATAATAATTCTTGCTTGGATTATGGATATTGTTTTGGCCTTATATGCATGTCCTTTGTGTATATTAACAAGATATGTTTTTGGCACATTTGGTTTCTTTTCACTTATTGCAGCATTTAATGATAGTTTTAAGAATCTCCAAAACATTTTTATTTTTGGATCATTATTTTTTGGCGTTGGTGTAACTAGTAGACAAATATATATTCAAAATCTTTCTTCAGAAGGTTTAACTAATTTGTCTGGGTGTGGAATGCCGCTTGAAACAACTATTGAATTTTATGGTTTTTTTGGAGGTATTTATAGAACTCTTCAAGGGGGTCCTAGCTGTGCAGAAGAAGGTTGGAGATTTATCTTTAATTTTGCTGAATGGGGCTTAATCTTCTTCCTAATATTTATATTTGTTAATCTTCTTAACGTATTTAAAGTCTTAAAAAAGGTATAATTTAAGGACAAATTTTAAAAAAATCATGGTTTTTGAACTTTCAAATAAAGATCTTATTTCCAAAGCTCTAGAGAGAGAAGAAGGAGTGCTTGCTTCTAACGGAGCGCTAACAGTTGTAACAGGGAAAAGAACTGGGAGAAGCCCACTTGATAGATATATTGTAGAAGAGGAAACAACCAAAAATGATATTGAATGGGGAGAAATAAATAGGCCATTTGATGAAGAGAAGTTCCACTCTCTCTGGTCAAAAGTTGAGTCTTATTTAGATGACAAAGAAAGGTTTTTAACTAAAGTCCATGTTGGGTCTCATCCTGATCACTATCTTCCAATTGAGGTAATAACTGAAACAGCTTGGCAGAGCTTTTTCTCAAGATTAATATTTATTGATCCTGATGAATTTAATCCAAAAGGTAAAAGTAACTGGAAAATACTTAGTGCAGCAAATTTTGAATGTGTGCCTGAAATAGATGGGACTAACTCAGATGGTTGTGTAATTATAAATTTTAAAGAGGAAAAGGTCCTTATAGCGGGCATGAAGTATGCTGGCGAGATGAAAAAATCAATGTTCTCGGTTCAAAACTTTCTTCTTCCTGCCAAAGATATCCTTCCAATGCACTGTTCTTCGAATATCAATGATAAAAATTCAGTAGCACTATTTTTTGGTCTTTCAGGTACTGGAAAAACAACTCTCTCTGCAGATCCAGCATGTACATTGATAGGTGATGATGAGCATGGATGGTCTCCGGGCTCCGTTTTTAATTTCGAGGGTGGGTGTTATGCAAAATGTATAGATCTCTCTGAGGAAAATGAACCTGTAATTTGGAAAGCTATTAAAGAAGGGAGTATTTTAGAAAACGTTGTGTTAAATGATGGAGTTCCTGATTACTCGGATGTTTCTTTAACTCAAAATTCAAGATGTTGTTATCCAAGAACACATATCGAAAAGGCAGTCCCTGAAAATTATGCGGGTGAACCAAAGACAGTAATCTTCCTAACTTGTGATTTGACTGGCGTCCTGCCTCCAGTATCAATACTGTCTAAAGAAGCTGCTGCCTACCATTTTTTAAGCGGATATACTGCGAAGGTAGGATCTACAGAGATTGGGTCATCTTCAGATATTGAATCAACTTTTTCAACCTGTTTTGGAGCACCATTTTTTCCTAGACCTGCCGGTATTTATGCAGACCTTCTAATGAAAAGAGTCGAAAATTTCGGCTCAAAGGTTTTCCTTGTAAATACAGGCTGGACTGGAGGACCTTATGGAGTTGGAAAAAGATTTGATATTCCAACTACTAGAAGGATCGTTAATGCAGTTCAAAACGGCGAGCTGGATGATGTTGAAACTCAAATGCTTAATGGTTTAAATCTTGAAGTTCCTCTATCGATTCAAGGAGTTGATAGCAACTTGCTAAATCCACGCGAAACCTGGGAAGATAAAGACGCTTATGATGCTGCCGCTGCTGACTTAATAAAATTATTTCAAAATAACTTTGAAAGATTTGATGTCAGTGAAGAAATAATTTCTGCCGGCCCTTCTGATCAATAAAAATACGAGAATGACTTTTAGCAGTAGAGTTGCTGAATTAAAAGATAAGGGATTTTTTGAAAATATAGAAATTTCTAGAGGTATCGAAAAAGAGTCCTTGAGAGTAAAAAACAATGCTCAACTGTCTCAAAGCAATCATCCAAAAGAACTTGGCTCTCCCTTAACTAATAAATTTATTACAACAGACTTTTCTGAAGCACTAATAGAGCTTGTAACTCCAACCTTCAATAGTGTTGATGAAGTTTATGAATTCCTTTTAGATCTTCACATCTTCACAGCTAATGCCATGGAGTCAGATGAGGTTTTGTGGTCAAACTCCATGCCATGTTTTATTGGGGATGAATCAGAAATAAGAGTTGCTGAGTATGGCTCTAGCAACATTGGTAAGCTAAAAAATATTTATAGAAAAGGTTTACGAGTTAGATATGGTTCGATCATGCAATGTGTAGCTGGTATTCATTATAATTTTTCAATTGATGACGACTCCCTTAGATTATTCAATAAACATCTTAATAAAGAAACTAAATCAGATATTTATCTAGGCCTTATTAGGAATTTCAAAAGAAATTTTTGGTTCTTGCTTTACTTCTTTGGTGCTTCTCCTATCTTTGATAAATCTTTTGTTTCAGGAAGAAATCATTCAATCAAAAATACAAATAAATCAGACCTATATGATGAATATGCCACTTCTCTTAGAATGAGTGAGGTTGGTTATCAAAGCTATCATCAAAAGGCTCTTGATATTAAGTATAACTCTCTTGATAGTTTTATAGAGTCGCTAAAAAAAGGAATATTCGAAGAGTATGAAGTTTTTAAAAGCCTAGGTTTGTATGATGAAAATAATGAAAGGCAACAAATATCATCAGGAATTCTCCAGATAGAAAATGAGCTATATGATTCTATTAGACCAAAGCGAAAAGGTGCTTCAGAGACTAGGCCAATAGAGCTTCTTTCAACCCAAGGCATTGAATATGTTGAAGTTAGAGGAATTGATCTATCCCCAAATACTCTTACAGGAATATCTAAATCAGAAATGCGGTTGCTTGATGTGTTTCTTATTCATTGTCTGATTACTGAGTCAGAATCAGTAAGTCAGTCTGAATATGATGAAATGAACAAAAACTATGTGACTGCAATTCATTCAGGCTCAGATCTAGATCAAAAACTTTCATTTAATGGTTCAAAGTTAAGTATAAGAAATAAGATCTCAAATATTTCTAATGAGCTTTTGATGATTGCTAAGGAATTAAATTCAATTGATCCTGAGTTTGAAAAGTCAGTGTCTGATTGCTTAAATATGGAAAATAAGAGCAGGCAGTTACTAAATAATATATTAGGAAGTGATAATAGTTTTACAGAAAATATTTTGCAAGAGAGTATAAATAAAATGAATTCATTGAAAGGTGCGAAGCTTAAAAATGAAACTATCTTAGAAAATGAAAGGTTTAACTCTATTGAGTTACATAAAGAAATAGAGGCTAAAAAGGGTGTTGAATTGAATAAGTATGTGGAACAATATAATGACAAAGTAAGGGGATAAGTATGAAAGCATTACAGTGCGTTGAGCTTGGAGGAGTAGATAAACTAGAAATTAATGAAGTCTCAAGTCCAGATGTAGGACCTGGACAAGTTTTAATAGATGTTAAGGCAGCGAGTGTAAATTTTCCTGATGTATTAATGATACAAGGTTTATATCAGTTTCAACCTCCACTTCCTTTTACGCCTGGCGGTGAAGCAGCTGGAATTATTGAAGAGATTGGTGAAGGTGTAGAAAGTCTCAAAGAAGGTGATAAGGTTTTTGCAATGACTGGTATGGGTGCTTTTGCAGAAAAGATTGTTGCACCAGAAGGGTCAGTAATGCCCATTCCTAAATCAATGGACTATGAAACGGCAGCTGCTCTCTCAATGACATATGGCACAACTTTATATGCACTAAAACAAAGAGCAAATCTTAAAGCAGGAGAGACATTGTTGGTTCTTGGAGCAGCGGGTGGGGTTGGTCTTGCCGCTGTTGATTTGGGCAAAGCTATGGGAGCTAAAGTTATTGCAGCTGCATCATCTCAAGAAAAAATTGATATGTGCATCCAACATGGTGCTGATGAAGGATTCATATATCCAACTGGCGACCTATCAAAAGATCAGCAAAAAGAACTTTCAGGAAAGATTAAAGAGGTTACAGGAGGTGTTGGAGCCAATGTTATTTATGATCCGGTAGGCTCACATTATTCTGAACCGGCATTAAGAGCTATCGCATGGGAAGGAAGATATTTGGTAATCGGTTTTGCTGCCGGTGATATACCGAAAATTCCGCTTAATTTAGCTTTGCTGAAAGGATGCCAAATAGTTGGTGTTTTTTGGGGTGCTTGGACTGGGATTGATCCTGCAGGCAATAAAGCTAACTTTATGGAGTTATTTAAACTTCATGGTGAAGGAAAAATCGCTCCTGAGGTTTCTGATAAATTCACGCTTGATAACGCTGCAGATGCTATAGCCCATCTGCAGAATAGAAAAGCAAAAGGAAAAGTAATAATAACTATATAAATTATGTCTTTAACAAAAGCTGACGATTATCCAATACATCAAATTTCAAAGCCTGTTTCTGAAGTAGGGTCTGAAAGAAACTTTTATGACAGATATTTTTTTAATGGTTACTCAAAAACAGATGATATCTACTTTGGCGCTGTGCTCTGCGTTTACCCAAATCTAAATATAATGGATGGAGCATTTACTCTTGCTTATAAAGGAAAACAATACAACTCGAGAGCTTCAAGGGTTTTAAATTTAGAAAGACTTGAAACCGAAGTGGGGCCTCTAAAAATTGAGGTTATTGAGCCACTAAGAAAACTAAAAGTCTCTTTAAACGATGTTGAAAACAATTTTGAGGTTGATTTAACTATCACTGGCAGATTTGAGCCAATGAGAGAGCCTCAAATGCAATTATTCAATGGCCCTAGAATGATTATGGATACTTGTCGGCTAACTCAGCAGGGTAAATGGTCGGGAAAGATAAAAATAAATGATGAGCAAATTGATGTAACTGAGGATACTTTTGTTGGAACAAGGGATCGGTCTTGGGGAGTTAGGCCGGTTGGAGCTTACGATAGTCAGCCTGTGGTTCCTTTTAATATGCCTCAATTTTATTGGTTATGGGCGCCCTTCCATTTTGAGGATCTTTCTGCTCATATTTACTTTATCGATAAAGCTGATGGTACTCCTGACACCGTCCTAGCAATTATGCAAGGTCCAGAATTTGAAGGTGAGATAGAGTTACGTAACGTAAAAAAGAAAGTGTCTTATGTACCTAAATCTAGAAGAGTTGAGTCCATGATAATTACTGCAACTGATAAAGATGGTAACAATATTGAGATTAGTATTGACTGCGGCATGAAAGCATTTATGTGCGGTCTAGGGTACATGCATCCTGATTGGGGTCATGGTCATGATAAGGGGGATAATGCAACTCACTTTGATGAATATGATCTAAATGAAGACCCTGGTGATCCACCATATTTACATGTTCAGGCACTTTCGAATGCCACATTGAAGATCGGAGATAAAGTTTATGAAGGAAGAGGTGTTTTAGAGCAACTTATTCTTGGAGCGCATGAACCAAGTGGGTTTGTTGATCTTTTTGATAAACCTTAATGTCGGTATCTACAGACAAAAACTTTGATGAAAAGCTTCTTAAGCTGCAGTCCTGGCTTAACGAACTTTATGGTGAATGTGAAGTTATACCTCATGAAAGCTCAATTGCTTCAGGCTTTTCTAATGAAACTTTTGTCTTCGACGTAAAGGGTAAAGATGTTTCGGAAAGTCTTGTTTTAAGGCTTAGGCCAACTGGATATCAAGTGTTTCCTGACTATGATTTGAAAATGCAGGCTTCGATTATGAAGCTTTTAAGATTAAAGGGCCTCCCTACTCCAGAAATAATATTTGAAAACTATAATGATGATATTTTAGGTTCAGAGTTTTATGTGATGAGGTGTATTGATGGAGAGGCACCAAGCGATAATCCTCCTCATCATATGGATCCTGAGGGAATGATGGGAAAAGGGACTCCTGAGCAAAGATATTCAGTATGGTCTGGTTGGGTAAATAATTTATCTTCGTTTCATAGTTTGGATTTAACAAGTGAAGAGATTTCGAGTTGTGGTTTTAAAAATACAGAGGATTCACTCGGCGCAGAGTTGGATTATTATAAGGAGTTTTTAAATTGGGGTATGGATGGAGAAAAGCATCCTGTTTGCTCAAATGCTCATGATTGGCTGGTTGCCAATAAACCAGAATTACAAAAAATTTCTATGTGCTGGGGCGACTCAAGAATAGGTAATGTCTTATATAAAGACTATAAAGCATCTGCTCTTCTTGACTGGGAAATGGCAAGCATGGGAGATCCATTAATGGATCTAGCTTGGGGCTTCGCTGTAGATGAATGTAATAGTTTGGGGCTTGGTGTACCTCGACTTGATGGCTCCATGAGTCAGAGCGAGGGTATAGAGATTTGGGAAAATAAAACTGGTTTGTCTGCAGAAAATATAAATTACTTTAGAGTCTTAGCCTTGTTTAAATTTTCGGTGATAATGGTAAGGGTTGCAAAGCGTTTAATATTTAATGAAATTATGCCGCTTGATTCAGACTTCCATTTAAATAATTTTACTACTGAGTATTTAGACAGTGAGGTTACTAGAGTTTCTAAACTTTAAATATTTATCTTAGCAACTGTATTGCAAATATCTTCGTGGATGCAAACCTCAGCGTATTGGTCAAAGTTAGTTGTATCTTTGTTGATAATTATTAATTTTTTCCCATTTTGAACAGCAAAGCCTGGGAGTGAAGCAACGGGTTGTACCTGAAGAGATGAACCCAACACGATTAAAATATCGCTTTCGATTATTTTATCTTTAGATCTCTCAAAATCATTCATATTCATGGGTTGCCCAAAGGAAATTGTTGCAACTTTTACCAAGCCATAACACTTGGGACAATCTGGCGTCACTTGGTCATCATGAATTGCTTTGTGGAATGGTTCGAGATCAAGGCTAATTCCACAATCTAAACATTTAGCTTTTGTTGCATTACCGTGAACTTCTATTATTTTTTTCTCTTGTATTCCAGATCTGTGATGAAGGCCATCGATGTTTTGTGTAATTACACAGCCTTTCTTAGCATCTAATATTTCTTTGACAAACATATGCCCACGATTGGGTTTAATTTTTTTTAGGGTTTTATTAAGGGTTATATTTCTGGTCCAAGATAATCGTCTTGATTGGTAGCTATTCAAGAAGTCTCTAAACATTATTGGTTTATTAGTCTTCCAAAAACCATTATCACTTCTAAAGTCAGGTAGTCCTGAGTTAGTACTGATACCAGCACCCGTGAGAAATACAATGTTGTGTGATTCTTTTAAAAGCCCTTCTATCTTGAGAATTTCTTCTTTTATCAATTGATACTATTTAAATTACCAAGATTTTGTTTTATTTCCTGAGATATATTCCTCTAGCATTTCAAGCTCTTCACAAGAGTTTGGACATAGCGCTCTCAGTTTAGCTAAGTTGGCATTTGCTTCTTCCATTTTTCCAAGCTCTACAAATAGCTCACCTTGATATTCAATCGCTATCTTATTATTAGGATCAAGATTAAGCGCCTTAGCATATAAAGATTCGGCCTCACTATAATTCTTAAGTTTTCTATTAGTAAACGCTAAAAGAGTCCAACCATCTGCATCCTTTTTTTTAGACTTTGTATATTTCTTTAAGGTTTTAAGGGCACTTTTATAATCTTCTTCTTTTAACTGTTTCGTAGCCTTTTTATATAAATCAGATGCGCTTTCCTTCTCGTACTTAGATGCATTCAAATCAAAAGAAAACAATAATGCTATGGATAGAAAATAAATATTTAAATACTTCATATAATTAATATAAGTATCTAACTGTAAGAAAACAAGGGCTTGTTATTGAGTAGTAACTGACTGATAAGTCAAAGAAAGTTTTGAAATATCAAAAGGAGGCCTAAAAAATCCAAAATATTCAGCATCCTTGTTGATCAAGATTACATTATTAACATGATTGCTTAGCTCCTCAATGGAGTGCATTTCATGTTTCATTGGTTTCACTTTTGCTACATTAAGTTGTGTTGTCAGGCTTAATAAAGTTGGTCTTTCTGCTCTAAGGCCGACAAAACTTGAGTCGAATCTAGAAGCATAGAAATTTATATCTTTTGCAGAATCTCTCTCAGGATCTATGGTAACCAAGATCCACTGCTTATCATCAAGCATGAAGTCTTTTTCTCTAAGTGCGTTGATGAGTTTTCTTAATTCACTCATTGTCACCGGACACTCTGCAGGACAACTACTAAAACCAAAGTACATTATTGTCCATTTGTCTATTAGGTCTGATTTTGTGAAGTAAGAGCCATCTTCTCTCTCCAAACTGAAATCTGATAGCGCAATGGGCTCCTGTAACTTATAAAAGCCATTTATTAAAAGCTCTTCATTGCTTAGTATTCTTGGAGCTGTTAGCTTGTTCACAAATCCATAGAGTATCGTTGCTATGAAGACAAAAATAAGAAGCAAAGAAAGTCTTATATTCTTTTTCATATTAGATAAAGTGATCTACAAGGAGTGCAAAAAAAATTAAAAAAATATAATAAATCGAATATTTGAATGAGGTCATAGGGTATTCTTCATCATCTGTTAAATACATTTTTATTGATGAATATAAATAAAATAGTCCTAATCCAAGTGCTGAAAATAAATATATGTTTCCTGACATTAATACAATGTAAGGAAGTAAACTTACAAGCACTAATAAAACTGTGTATAAAATAATTTGAAGCTTTGTAAATCTTACTCCATGAGTAACTGGTAACATTGGTATAGACTCTCTCGCATAATCTTCCTTTCTATAAATGGCAAGTGCCCAAAAATGTGGTGGTGTCCAAACAAAAATTATTAGCACCAAAAGAAGTGCATTTGGATCGATTGAGTTAGTTACAGATGTCCACCCCAAAAGTGGTGGTGCAGCTCCAGCCAAACCTCCAATAACTATATTTTGAGGAGTTGCTCTTTTTAGAAAAACTGTATAAATGAAGGCATATCCTATTAATGAGGCTACCGTAAGAACTGCTGTAAGTGTATTTACTTGACTAACAAGAATAGCTGTTCCAACAATCATCAATGCAAATGCAAATAGACTTGCATTGAAAGTAGTGATTTCACCTTGTGGAAGTGGTCGGTTAGAAGTTCTAGCCATATTTGCATCTATATTTCTATCTATAATTTGGTTAATGGTTGCAGCAGAAGACGCACATAAGCCTATGCCAATCATCGAAATAATAACTAAATATAATGACGGTAAGCTTTTTGAAGCTAACAACATCCCAATAATTGCTGTTATGAGCATCATTAAAACTACCTTAGGTTTTGTAAGCTCAAGGTAGTTTTTTAAAACATTCATTTTTTGAAAGCTAAGTAGTTAACAAGCAAAGTAACCAATAGTAACATTGCTGCGATAAGATTATGAGCAATTGCAATATACAAAGGTAAAACATAGACCACATTCATAATTCCAAGGGAAATTTGGAGCAGCAAAACAAGTCCCAGTGTTGATGATAAAGGGGCAGCGTTTGTAAACCACAAACAGCCAATCAAAATTAACATAAAAAATGTAAGAACAAGGGCTGTAACTCTATGAGAGTAATGTATGGCAACTCGTGCTGGATTTTCTAAAAGTCCATAAAGATAGTTTGGCCCAACTTCTTGTTTGAGATTGAATCCTGATTCAAAGTCCATTTCTGGATAGTAACTACCCTGACAAGTTGGAAAATCCGGACATGCGAGTGAGGCATAGTTAGTACTTGTCCATGCGCCAAGAAATATCTGAACAAGTAAAACAAACAAACACACTAATGCAAGATACCTATACTTCTTAATATCTATATAGTTTAGAAATTTGAAGTCAGCTGCTTTTAAAAATATGAAAAAGAATAAACTCAGTGTTATAAAGCCACCAAAGAGATGGCCTGTAACTATTATAGGAAGGAGCTTTAAGCTTACGGTCAGATAACCAAAAAGGCCTTGGCAACAAATAAAAAAGAGCAAAAAGATTGAAAGATTCCTTAATGAGCGATCAACTTTATATCTGATTGCAAAAAATACAAGAAAGATTGCAATTAGGCCAAGCATCGCAGCAAAATACCTATGAACAACCTCTGGTATTGCTTTATCGATCTCATATGGAAATGTTGGATATCTACTTTCAGCAAGAGCTATTTCTGAATCAGTTATTGGAAAAGTTACAAATCCATAGCAGCCAGGCCAATCTGGACAACCCAAACCCGCATCTACAAGTCTTGTCCAAGCTCCTAAAGCAATTACAACTATCGCAAATAGTCCACCGAAAAGAGATATGTTTCTTATATTTATCATATTAGTACCTTTAGGTCTTTCAGAATCTTTTTGGGAGTTAGATCATTTGGAAAATACATGACGAGTCTTCCATATGGATCAATTATAAAAATATAACTTGAGGAAATTATAGATTCCTCGGATAAATTTAATAAGAGATTTTTAAACTCTGATTCTGCATCAACAAAAATTTCTAGTCTTGGAAAATCATTTTCAATATTCTCTAGAAAACTATCTTCCGGATTATCCTCAAAGAAGACAATTCTTTTTACTCTATTAATATCTCTATTAAGAGCCACGTTGAGTTGTTTCATTAATCTGCTGTTCTCAAGAGTTTTCCCTTCGTCATTATGATAAATTCCCATCACCCACTTACCATCTTCAAAGTCTAGCTTGAAGTTTTTTATTGAGGATATTTCCATCCCTGTTATATCAGTAAAATCATTGAAAAATATGCCATTATTTTTGGTGGCTTCAGGCCCAAAACCAAATCTAAAAGCAAGCGTTGAAGAAACAATTACTATTAGAGGCGTCAGCAATAGAAAGAGTAGGAAGGCTTTTTTATTCATTCGATGATTTCCTCAAAAAATATAAATACATAATTGATAATGCTATAAACATTGCAAACCATTGGCCAGCGTAACCATAGTGTTTTACTGGTGGCATATTTGCAACAACAGGCTTTAGGTATACAAAGTTAGTATCTGGTCTATAGTCAGATAGAAGAATAAATTTAATGATTTCTTCTTCAAATAATGACTCCAATGCAGTTATTGATTTGCTCTGAGATATTTTTGGCCAACTGTTTGTAAAAATATCTTCTGATAATATTAATCCCATTTCTGGTGATTCTAGAACTCCTGAAACCGAAACATTCTTATTATCAGAAATGCTCACGAAGCTAACTTGATCTCTGCTTTGGGGCTGTTTTATCCAGCCAAAGTCAACTAATATAATTTTGTTATCTTCTATAAAGACAGGGGCTAAAACTTTAAAGCCTAATATCCCTTTATGAATTACATTATCGAGATATATTATTCTTTTATCATCAAGCTCACCACTAATATAAACTCTCTCCCATTTTTGGGAGTCAGATGAGAATTCAATGGCTTGTCCTGCCTGCTGTAACTCAAAGGCTTCAATAATTTCTGTTTTTTCATTTCCTCTATTGATCTGCCAAAAGCCCAGAACAACAAAGACAATTGAGAAAAATACATAAAAAATTGTAGCTGCTTGCCTTGATTTAGTTAATTTCATCTTTACCTATACAATACAAAGGTTATGTCAGTAAAAAGCATCATTATAGTATTAATAATCGGAATTCTCTTGAGCCTTGCTTCGAGTCTGTTTTTCTTATTTAAAGATAGAGGTGAAGGAAAAAGAACTGTATATGGTTTAGGCATTAGAGTCACTTTGGCAATTTTATTAATAATTTTAGTGGCATATGGTTTATCAACTGGTGAACTTGGCAATTCTTATATAGCTTCGGAAAGTTTATAAAATATAAACAAATAGGAACAACATAACCCAAACAACATCTACAAAGTGCCAATACCAAGATGCGGCTTCGAAACCAAAATGTTTGTGCTCATTAAAGTGGCCATAAAATACAGATCTTATAAGCATAACTGCGAGCATAAGGCCGCCCAACATTACATGGAATCCGTGGAATCCGGTCAACATAAAGAAAGTTGATCCATAAATTCCTGAATTTAGAGTAAGTCCAAAATGTTCATAAGCCTCATAGTATTCTGCTGCTTGAAGGCCAACAAAAATTAGAGCGAGTAAAACTGTAATACCAAGCCAAATGTTGAATGTTTTTTTGTTTCCTTTCTTAAGTCCCAGATGTGCAAAGTGAACTGTCACACTAGAACTTAGCAATACGATAGTGTTGTATAAAGGTAGCCAGTGGCTAATATTTTCCCACCCGGGAAAGCTCATACTTTTTGCAGCTATGACAAAAGCTTTACCTCCATCAGGAGTATTTATTAGTGGCCACGTAGCTTCAAAATCTTGCCATAGCATATTAGCAAGGCCTTTTTCTCCTTCGCCCCCTAACCACGGAACTGCGAAAGATCTTACGTAAAACAAAGCTCCAAAGAAAGCTGCAAAGAACATTACTTCAGAAAATATAAACCACGCCATCCCGTAAACAAAAGACTGAGAAAGTTGTGCACTTTCTAGGCCGGCATTGTTTTCTTTAACAACCTGCCTAAACCAAAAAAATAGTGTTGCTAAGAAACAAGCTAGGCCTGTATATAAAATTAAGCTTGCATTGCTTTCAGGATTATCAAGAGAATTAATTGTTGATGAAGCGCCAATTATTAAAATGAACAAAGAAAAGGCAGCAAAAATAGGGAATTTGCTCGACTCAGGAACATAATATTTTTGATATTCCATTCTATCTTCCATCGTGATGTGCCATCTCCATGTCATTATAGTTAGTAATATCAAAGATAGTATATGAGAGAGCTACATTATTGATGCTTTCAGGCATATTACTATCGAAAATAAATCTGACTGGCAGAAGAGCTTCTTCGCCAGGCGCAAGAAATTGCTCTTCAAAACAAAAACATTCTAATTTCTTCAAGTATTCATTTGCATTGCTTGGAGCAACGCTAGGAACTGCTCTTGCTGTCATTGGTTTATCTGTATTATTTTTTACAAAGAACGTTGCATTACTGTACTTGCCAGTTTTCACTTTCATAATCTTTTCAGATGGTTTAAATACCCAAGGCATTTGCTCAGCATTGTGAGAAACAAATTGGATTGTTAAGTCTCTCCCAGTATTTGACTCATAGCTGGTTCCCTCTTCTGATTGCGAAATCTTTCCATTTAGACCTGTCACTTCACAAAAAACATCATAAAGAGGAACTAGCGCAAATGAAAAAAAGAACATCCCAAAAACTGCGAATGACAAATATTTAAGAGTTCTTTTAGCAGAGTTATTCATTAATTGACTTTAGGTGGTGTTGAAAACGTATGATAGGGTGCTGGTGATTCAACTGACCACTCCAAACCTCTTGCTCCTTCCCAAACTTGAGGAGTAGCTTTCTTTCCACCCATTACTGTTTTTAGAACAATAAATAAGAATAAGATTTGAGAAGCTCCAAATAAGAAAGCTCCTGCAGTTGAAACCATGTTCCAGTCTGCAAACTGAAGAGCATAGTCTGGATATCTTCTTGGCATTCCTGCCAATCCAATCCAGTGCTGAGGGAAAAATGTGACATTTACTCCCACAAACGAAAGCCAGAAATGCAATCTACCCATTCTTTCGTCATACATATTACCTGTCCACTTTGGTATCCAATAATAAACTGCTGCCATTATTGAAAATATTGATCCAGGCACTAGGACATAATGGAAGTGAGCCACTACAAAATAAGTATCATGGTATTGAAAATCAGCGGGTACTATTGAAAGCATAAGTCCTGAGAATCCACCAATTGTAAATAGAACTACAAAGGAAATTGCGAATAGCATTGGAGTCTCATATGTAATGGAGCCTTTGAACATTGTTGCAACCCAGTTAAATACCTTAACTCCGGTTGGGAACATGTGATGAGCCCAAACAACAAAAGAAAGAATTGCAATAGACAGCATCGCCCAAACCATAGATGAATAACCAAATAACTGCTTTCTGGAGAAGGTCTCAATAATGTGAGAGACAATTCCAAAAGCTGGCAAAATCATAATATAAACTTCAGGATGACCAAAGAACCAAAAAATGTGCTGGAATAATACCGGATCACCGCCACCAGCTGCATTAAAGAAACTTGTGCCAAAATGAATATCCATTAACATCATAGTTACTGCACCAGCTAGAACCGGCATAACAGCAATAAGAAGATAAGCGGTAATTAACCAAGACCATACAAAGAGTGGCATCTTCATTAAATCCATTCCTGGGGCTCTCATATTCATTATGGTTACGATTACATTAATAGATCCCATGATTGAGGACGCTCCCATAATGTGAACTGAGAAAATAAAAAAAGTTACACTCGGAGGTGCATACGTTGTAGAGAGAGGCGCATAGAATGTCCACCCAAAATTTGGTGCTCCCCCTTCCATAAATAATGAAGAGAGTAAGATACCAAAGGCAAACGGAAGTAGCCAAAAACTTAAATTATTCAATCGTGGGAGGGCCATATCTGGAGCTCCAACCATCATAGGCACAAGCCAGTTAGCCAATCCAACAAAGGCTGGCATTACTGCACCAAAAACCATGATAAGCCCATGAAGTGTAAGCATCTGATTATAGAATTCAGGTTCTACTATCTGCATCCCAGGCTGGAAAAGCTCGGCTCTAATAACCATTGCCATTGCTCCACCAATTAAGAACATGGCAAAACTAAACCATAGATATAATGTACCTATATCCTTATGGTTAGTTGTAAGAAGCCATCGCATCAAGCCTTTTGCAGGGCCGTGATGATGATCATCATGGTGACTTTCAATAACTGAGCTCATAATTTACCTCGCTAATTAAATTTTTGGTTTTTTATATTCAACTATATCTGATGGAACAACGTATTCTCCATCACCATTTTCGGCATTACCCCATGCCTGTCTTGTGTATGTTATAACTGCAGCCATATCAACTTCGGAAAGTTGATTTGCAAATGATTGCATAGCAGCTCCTTGAACTCCTTCCATTAGGATTTCTACATTCCTATCTTTATCAAACATTACAATGTCGCTTCCAGCAAGAGCAGGAAATATAGGAGGGAGCCCTTCACCATTCATCTGGTGACAAGCAACACAGTTCTTTTGGTAAACCCCTTCGCCTCTTTGTGTAAGTTCGGCAAGCGACCATTCTTTTTCTGTGAGTTCAGCAAGCTTTATTGCTTCTTCTTTCTTTGCTAATACCCAGTCATTGTATTCATCCTTTTCAACAACCTTAACGACTACTGGCATAAAGCCATGATTCTTTCCACAAAGTTCTGTGCAATTACCTCTGTAAATGCCTGTTTCTTCTGCTCTAGTCCATGCTGTGTTAATAAACCCAGGAATTGCATCTTGTTTAATTGCAAAATCTGGAACCCACCATGAGTGTATTACGTCATTAGCAGTTATTAAAAATCTTACTCTTGTATCAACTGGGATTATTAGAGGCTCATCAACTTCCAATAGATAGTTTTCGCCTTTTGGAACAAGATTATAAATCTCATCTTGATCTGTACTAAGGTTCGAGAAAAAATTAATGTCGTCTTCGAGATACTTATATTCCCACTTCCATTGATATCCAACAACTTGAATATTAATTTCGCCCTCTTCATCGTCATAGATCTCTGTTAGAGTTTTTGATGCGGGAACTGCCATTGCTATTAAAATAAGAAAAGGGACTATAGTCCATGCAACTTCAAGTTTTGTGCTTTCATGAAAAGTGGATGGATTCGGATTTCTTTTTTTTGTGTATCTAAAAAGGGAATAGAACATAACTGAAAAGACAACTGCACCGATAGCAACACAAATATAAAAAATAAGCATGTGTAATTCAAAAACATCTCTACTCACCTGTGTAACGCCTTCCCTCATATTTAAAGCGTCCCAGTCTGAAAGAACTTTAGATGGATATAGCGATAACATTAACAGTGCTGCAAAAGCACTTTTGCTTAAATTATTAAATTTTTTAAACACTTCCCTTTTCCGTTAATAAATTCTGTTTATATTATATTATAAAATTCTATTATATTAATAGTGTTTTTTTAGTTAATCCAAGGGCATTATACTTAAGTAATAGAATATATCTATTCGCTTTTATATTCCTCGAAATCACAACTTACGCAAAAAATTCTTTTGTCATCTGCACTAAGGGCAATTGTGTCTTTCTTCTTACAATTTGGGCATATTGCGCCAGCAACAAACCTTCTAAAATCATTCATTCTTAAAGCGCTCAATTTCATGAAGAACATTCACAACATCAGGTTCATAGTTGAACCAAAGTTTGAATGATTTTGCAGCCTGATGTACAAGCATTCCGGTCCCATCAAAGTTTTTTTCTGTAAAAGACTTTGCCCATTTGCAAAAAGGGGTCTCATTGATTGAATAGTTTAAATCATAAGCAATTATTGAATCATTTAGGTCTATTATTTGAGGCTCTTTAAACTCTCCAGTAACACCAGCAGAGCTTGTATTGACAACAATATCTGCATTGATATTGTTTTCTTCTGTAACTACATGGATATCGGCAAACTCTCCATACTTTTTAGCTAGTCTTTCAGCTTTTTCAACGGTTCTATTAATCACAAATAATTCTTTAGGTTTTTGTTTTGTGATTCCCCATAAAATGCTTTCTGTTGCATCTCCTGCTCCAATAATTAAAACCTTCTTGCTAGATAATTCAATATTTTTATCTTTAAGATCGCTAATAAAGCCACTACTATCAGTGGTTTCTCCATGCAAAGATCTATTTTTTTTTATGAGTGTGTTTGAGGCCTCTATAAAACTTACTTCTTCAGATGTGCTGTCACACCTATTAAAAGCTTCTTTTTTTAATGGCAAAGTTACATTGAGGCCAATTGCATTTTTGTCTGCAAAAAAATCTTTAAGAAACATATCTATTTCATCTGATTCTACTTTGTATGGCCTGTAATCAATGTTTAAATTGGCTTGTCTTGCAAATCGTGAATGTATGAATGGTGAAAGAGAGTGATCGATCGGAGATCCTATAACACCTAACTTGTTAATTTTTGGCATTTATTAAACCACCCAAGATTTTTTGAGTATTTTTAAAAGCCTTGTTTCATATTTCTTAAGCTCTTTTGGCATTTCATAAGTCCAAGATGTAGATGGTGGCATAGAAGATAAAATAGATTTCACTCTGCCCCCGGACTCTAAGCCGAACTTTGTTCCTCTGTCATGAAGCAGATTAAACTCTGCATATCTGCCTCTCCTTATTTGCTGAAATAATTTTTGATCTTTCGAATATTTCTCACTCACTCTTCTTTTAAGGATTTTGCTATAGGTTTGTGTGTATTCTTTTCCAAGGCATTCTAATAAATTAAGGCTATCTAAGTGCTCTTTATACTTAAGATTGTCAAAGAATACTCCGCCTACCCCTCTTCTTTCTTTTCTATGAGGCAAAAAGAAGTATTTATCACATTCTTTAGCAAATTTTTTATAAAAAGTTTTATTAAATATATCAAACATAGATTTTAGAGACTTATGCCAAAGAGTAATATCAGATTTATATGGTAGAAAAGGGGTTAGATCACACCCTCCGCCAATCCACCAATTTTGAAGGCCTTCCTTATCAAAAATCATAAAAGTTCTTACATTGAAATGGGAGGTTGGAGCCTTTGGATTTTTGGGATGACATATTACAGAAACTCCCATAGCTTCAAATTTGTCTATTTTATTTATATATGCAGACATGCCCGAGCTGGCGGGAAGATTTTTGCCTGATACGGACGAAAATGTCACGACAGCTTTTTCAAAAACAGAGCCGTTTTCAATTACACAAGTTTTTCCTTTTCCAATCTTAGATTTCCAATTATCGACTATCGGTTTTCTATTTTTCTTAGATTCCAGGGATAATAAACCGTCTAGGATCATATCCTGAATTTCTAGAAATTTTCTCTCAATTATATTACTCATTACCGTATGTATTTCTTTAGTTTCAAGTCGAATATCTTTGTAGGTTTTTTTAAATCTCCTAAACTCTTATCAAATATTGCAACGTCCTCGTAGTTAAAAAAGTTAACTATATCATCTTTGTTTTTTATCTCGTTTTCACCGCTTATATTTGCGGAAGTAGAAACCATCTCTGAGCCAAAAAAATCGAGCAACTCAATTAATGGTTTGTGAGCGCTCACTCTCACTGCATGTCTTCCTAAATGTGATAACTCTTTATATTTATCAGAGCTTCTTTCTAATAAAAAAGTTGTCGGTCCAGGCCATTTATTTTCAAGAATTCTTATGTCTTCTTCTGAAATTAAGCAGAACTCTTTCACAGAATCTATTGATGGAGACAGAAGAATAAATTTCTTTGATTTGTCTCTTTTCTTAAGATCAAAGATTCTATCAATTGCCATGCAACTCTTTGCATTACAACCAATTCCCCAAACACCTTCTGTTGGGTGTAATAAGATCTTATTTTCAGCAAGCCATTTTGCTGAATCTTCAGCATTTAAATAGTTCACAGATTAAGAGTTTAGTTTTGCATCTTTAGCAAGAACTTCATCTTTCATATTAACTTTATAGTCAGTAAGTTTTTGCTTAAGGGTCTCGTCGGCAGTTGCAAGAATCTGGACAGCTAGAATAGCTGCATTTTTTGCACCGGACGATCCAATGGCTACAGTGGCAACTGGTATACCAGGAGGCATTTGAACTGTTGATAAAAGTGAGTCCATGCCGTTTAAAGATCCTGACGGAATAGGTATGCCTATAACTGGCAATGTTGTATGAGCAGCAACTACACCTGCAAGATGAGCAGCCATACCTGCAGCCGCTATAAAAACTTTAATACCCCTTGATTCAGCATTATTTACAAGATTAAGAACTTCTGCAGGAGTTCTGTGAGCTGAGAGCACGTTTTTAGTGTATTTGACGTCAAAACTATCTAAAACATCAAAAGCTTTGGATACAACATCTAAATCTGAGTCTGAACCCATTAAAATTGCTACTGACATGCTGGTATTATAAATAAAAAAGGTTTATTTGGAAGGAAAAAAGGATAGAATATGCACATGTCAGATTTAAAAATTCTTATATTTCCAGATCCAAAGCTTAGAAAAGTGGCCAAAAAGATAGATAAATTCGACAAAAGTTTAGAAATGCTTTCCAAAAACATGCTTAAGACAATGTATGAAGCTGAAGGTATAGGCCTTGCTGCAACCCAGGTTGATATTCACATTAGATTGGTCGTTATGGATTTAAGCGAAGAAAGGAATGAGCCCAGAGTATTTGTAAACCCAGAATACACAATATTAGACAAAAGTCCATTTACTTATGAAGAAGGTTGCCTGTCCATTCCTGGTTTTAACGAAGAAATATCTAGGCCGTCAAAGATTCTACTTAAATGGCAGGATCTTCAAGGCAACTTCCATGAAGAAAAGCCAGACGGCATTTTTACTGTTTGTGCACAACATGAAATAGACCATCTAGACGGAAAGCTTTTTGTAGACTACCTAAGCCCAATAAAAAGGGACAGAATTAGAAAAAAACTAGAAAATAGAAGAAATTAAACGAACTTAAGAGAATTTAAGCGAAAAATGGATATTATCTTTGCCGGAAGCCCCTCATCTTCTGCGGAAATACTGTCTACACTTGTAGATAGCCCATTTAATATATCGCTAGTTTTAACTCAGGCTGATAAAAGATCTTCCAGAAATAAAGCAAAGGAGCCATCAGAAGTTGCTAAATTTGCTGAAAGCGCAAACCTACCCTGCTTTAAAATTGATTCTTTTTGTGATCAAACTATTGATAACATAACTAAATATCCCTGTGATGTCTTGGTGTTGTCTTCTTTTGGTAAAATAATACCTAAAGAGGTGTTGAGTCACCCAAACATAACGCCCTTAAATATTCATTTCTCAATTCTTCCTCTCTACAGGGGTGCTTCACCAATTCAATCATCCTTATTGAATGGCGATATTAAAACTGGTATTTCTTTTATGGAGATGGTTGAGTCTCTTGATGAAGGTCCTGTCTATGATGTTTCTGAAGTAGAGATTTCTGATAGTGATGACAGAATTAGTCTTGAGAAAAAACTAGTAGCAAAAGCCAAATTAAATATTGTTGATGTTATTCAAAAAATTTCTAATGGATTGCAACCTGTTCCTCAGGTTGATAATAATGTTTCTTACTGTAGAAAAATCACTAAAGAAGATGGAAGAATAAATTTTGAGGAGACAGCAAAAGAAATTTTTAATAAATATAGAGCTTTCTCCGGCTGGCCTGGGACTTATTTCCAATACAAAGATACCACTATTAAGATACATGGAATGCGCATCACTGATCTAGATAATAACGATACTCCAGGAACTATATTTGATGTAACTAAGGATGGTATACATATTAAAGTGGTTGATTCAGTGATAGTAATTACTCACATACAGTTACCTGGTAAAAAAATAATTAACTCTTCTGACATTTATAATTCATACAAAGATTTTTTTGTCAAAATATAATTTGTTATAAAACTTTAAATTCTTCAAAAAGAGGTATACCGTAGCACCTATGAAAGTTGTAATTTTAGGTGCAGGTCAAGTAGGAGGCAGTTTGTCAGCGAACTTGTCTTCAAATGGCTACGATGTAACTGTTATTGATAGCAACGATGAGAAGTTATCTGATTTAGATTCTAGACTAGACCTCAGAACTCAAAAGAGCTGGATGTGATTCCGACACAATCTTGTTAGCCCTTACAAATAATGATGAGGTAAATATTGTTTCATGCCAGATAGCAAAGGAGACATTCTCCGTTAAAAAAACTATATGTAGGCTAAGCGATTCCTCTTATTTAGACTCATTTGAATCATTTAAGGATTCTATAGATATCCCAATTAGTCCAGAAAAAGATATTACTGAGCACTTGTCGCAACTAATAAGGCATCCTGGAACAAATCAAATAGAAACTTTTGCAGATGGTAAGGTAAAGCTCATTGCCGTTAAAGCATCTAAAAAAGGAAAGCTTGTTGGAAAAGAGCTTAAGAATATTAATGACGACATGCCAGATGTTGAAACTCATGTGCCTGTGATTTATAGAAAAAATAAGCCTATAAAACCAACAGGATCTACAATAATTAAAGAAAATGATGAGCTTTATTTTATAACCTCAGCTGAAAATATCGATTCTGTTGTTAATGAAGTTCAAGAGGATCATTCGCAACACTCAAGAATATTTATTGTTGGTGGCGGAAAAATAGGTTTCAATCTAGCAAAAGATCTTGAATCAGATTTTAATGTTAAATTGGTGGAGAGGGATAAAGCACGATGTAAGTTTCTTTCTGAGGAACTTGAAAGATCAATAGTTTTACATGGAAGTGGTTCTGATGAGGAGCTTTTATCGAGTGAGAATATTGATCAGACTGATGTTTTTTGCGCGTTAACAAATGATGATGAGGCAAACATAATGTCATCTTTTCTTGCTAAAAAACTTGGTGCCAAGAAAACTATGATCTTGGTCAATAATATTTCTTATATG